>Ga0209075_1000040_pt1 | contig 97236 bp, 75 predicted proteins | sample Stecom2011_FD_187523 | JGI IMG/M metagenome (GOLD analysis project Ga0209075, IMG submission 187523) | Agricultural soil microbial communities from Utah to study Nitrogen management - Steer compost 2011 (SPAdes) (version 2) | ecosystem: Environmental > Terrestrial > Soil > Agricultural land... | reverse complement strand
CCCCGAGGCCGTATAGCCATCCCTTCAGCCGGCCGGCCCCAGGCGCAATACCAGGTATCGAACCGGGCCCTACGCTCCAAGCTAGCCCTGTGCAAGTGGCAACTAATTGATCAACCGGTACAGGGTGCTGAATGGCGTCGGGCAAACCTATGAAGGTGGCCTGAACCTGGTCGATGTGCGGGACGTAGCCCGGGCGCACGTGGCCGCGCTTCAGGTGGGCGAGAACTGCCGGCGCTATATTGTCGGTGGCGACAACATTCGCGTTCGGGATATCGGTGAAACCCTGGCGCGCCTGACCGGATATCGCCCCCTCCACCTGCCCTTCAATCGTTCCATGACCCTGCTCACGGCCCGTGTGGTGGAAACCTTCTGCCGCACCTTTAGAATTTCCCCGCCCTTCACCTATGACCTGCTCTATGAAGTGGCAGACCGTTATGCCTGGTATGACTGCCGGGAAACCTACGAAACCTTCGACTTTACGCCGAGAGGTGCGGAAGAAGTGCTGAAAGGCAGTATCGAATGGTTACTCAGCCAAGGTAAGATCCGCCCGCGCCGCGCCCAGTCCATTCAGGCCAAGCTACACCTCACCTGATCCTGCCGAACGGCTAGAGTTGACGAAGCGCCTCGGTGTCGCCGACCCGAGGCCCCTGCGACGCTCTTCCCGGCCTTCCCAGGCAAGGCGACTCCTGCTAACCCATCACCTAACTAAGCCCCTCAGCCCAACCAATAACTCCAACCGCACTCTGTATCATTGATGTTTAACAGCCTGATTCGTGGAAGGCTCAACGCCGCTGAACCGGCCACCCGGGCCATTCCTAGGCCCAGGCGGCCTTCAGGGCCGAACTCCTAGGCGTTGGGATGTTGCAATTGATACCGAGACACAGCCCCGGAGGATTCTATGAACCATCATGTTCTTTTCGTACTAACCGGCCATAGTGAGTTGGGTAACACCGGGCGCAAGACCGGCTGGCACTGTTCCGAGGTTAGCCACCCCTACAAGATTCTGCGCGACGCTGGTTGCGAGATTTGTTTTGCCAGCCCCGACGGGGGCCCGGCTCCTATGGATCCGAATAGCGAGGATAACAGCGACCCCATTAATGCCGAGTTTTGCCAGAACCCGATGGATCAGGCCGCCCTGTCCAACACCCTCGCCTCCGAAGAGGTGCAGGCGGGCCAATATGACGCCATCTACTTCGCCGGTGGCCATGGCACCATGTGGGATCTTCCAGACAACTCCCATTTTCAGGAAGCCGCACGTTATATCTATGAACGGGGTGGCGTGGTGGCGGCTATTTGCCATGGCCCTGCAGGACTGCTCAATGTCCGGCTCAGTAACGGTAAGCTGCTGGTCGAAGGCAAGGAAATGACTTCCTTTTCCGACGACGAAGAGCGCGCCCTGAACCTGGATACGGTGGTGCCATTCCTGCTGGAAACCGAGCTGAAGAAACGGGGCGCCCGCTACAGTTGTGCGCCTCGAGGACAGGGTCACGTGGTGGTAAGCGATCGGCTGGTGACCGGTCAGAATCCGGCATCAGCGGATGATCTGGCCCGGACCCTGCTCAAACTGATGGACCAATGCAAAGCGGCGAGAAAGCAGAAAGCCACTGCCGAGGCTTAAAACCTGGTTCATCCAGACGCCTTCAGGCAGCTACGAACGGGACCCATGAAAAAGGCGCGATACCCGCGCCTTTTTCCTGCTAACCGCTTGCCGGCTAGACCTTCATGGACTCCACCAGCGTCACCAGGCGTTGTGCCTGCTGCTGGATCGCCTCGCCACTTTGCAGTACAGCTCCGGCGTTGTCCGTGGTTTTCAGGGTATCTTCCCGGATGGCCTGCAATCCGCCGGAAATGGTTTCCGAGACCTGGCTTTGCTCTTCCGCAGCGGTGGCGATCATCAGGTTTTTGTCCTTGATCTGCTCCACCACCTGGCTGATTTCCTGCAGGGCCACAGCGGCATCTTCCGCCTTGTCTACACACTGGATGGTCATATTGCGGCTGGACTCCATGGTGGCGGTCACCTGGGCTGCCACATCCCGGATCGCGTCCACCACTTGGTTGATCGCCTCACTGGCCTCATGGGCGTGATGGGCCAGGTTACGGACTTCCTCCGCCACAACCGCAAAGCCGCGTCCCACACTTCCGGCCCGGGCCGCCTCAATGGCTGCGTTCAGGGCCAGCAGGTTGGTCTGGTCGGAAATGGTCTGCATTTGCCCCGTGGCTTCCTCGATGCGCTGACCGTTTTCGTTAAGCTGCTCGATCAAATGGGAGGCGGCCAGAATCTGGTCACTCAATTTCAAAATGGCATCCTGGGTCTGCTGCACACTCAGGTTACCGGCCACCACTTTGTCGTTGGCAATTTCCGAAACCTCGTGGGTGCCAGCCGCATTCTGTGCCACTTCATGGGCAGCACTGGTCATCTGCTGCATGGCCGCCGCCACCTGCTCGGTTTCCGCCTGCTGGCGCGTCATCTGCTGGTTGGTTTCAGTAGCGGCCAGAATCAGCTGGGACACCTCCTGGCTCAGATGGGCGGCACTGTCACGGATATTGCGCACCGTATCGCGATAGCCGGACTGCATCTGATTGAAGGCTTCCGACATCTGCCCGATCTCGTCGCGGCACTCAATGGCCACGCTCAAGGTCAGGTCATGCTCGTTCTGAACGCGCAACATGACTGCCCGCAACCGGTTGATGTGATTTTCGATAAAAGAAATCAGCAGCTGCGATACCAGCAGCAATACCAGCATCAAGACCGTCACCACCACCGCATAGGTGGGCGCCTGGCTCAGAAACGTCCCCGCCAGGGTCGCCGTTTCCAGCCTCAATGCCACAGCCAGGTCCAGCTCTTTCACGTAGAGGCTGGCGATCCAGTAGCCTGGAGTCTGGATCTCCGTAATGCCTGGCTCCAGTAACTCCAAAGCCACTGTGCTGCCGGCATCCTCTTTCACGCGGGTCAGCAGCGCTTCAGGCAGCCCTTGGGCAGCATGGCCCCACACCTGTCCGGTTGTTTTGTCGATGGCAAACCAGTCTCCTTGGATCAAGCCTTCAACCCGATCTTTGGGCACCTGGGCCAGCACCTCCCCCCAGGATGCGGTTCGGGCTCGGGCATGCTCGGCATCCCGCTCCTGCACACTTTGAGTATGGATGTACATGGCGCACAGCACTAACGCGAGCGCTATGGCGAAAGACACGCTGTTGACGAGCCAAAACTTATAGCGGAGACGGATATTGAGAAGCCACTGCATACCTACGACCTGCTTCGATAAACCATAACGGAACAGTTTAACCCAGACTGGGCAACTCTTCCGTATTTCTGGAACAATCTTCTGCCCTTAAATTGAAAAACGCCCCTGAGGGCTCACAGACCCAGTCTCGGCTGTTCATTTTGAGACCACAACATATAGTGTTGACAAAAAGCAACAAATCCTGTGGAGCACGCCCTGAAAGGGCGTAGACCTGACTCAATATTTTGTCAACGCTCTTTTTCTAAAAAATGACACCTCGTTCTTCATAGATCATTGTGGGGCCCTTCCGTCAAGCCTAAAATTTCATTATCTCAACTTCACATCACAGGATATGGTGTTATACTTCTTCATCATTACTATATATATGGCACCACCCGGGCTTCTACCAAAAGTAGACAGAAGGCATTTGCGGCCTGCAAAACCGTCGCAAATGCCTTTATTACTTGGGTTTCACAAGCGCAGGCCACTTTGGAGTCAGCCTCGCCAAAACGCGAGGTGGCGATTTTCTCGCCAACGACCAACCACAATATATTGGGGTTCCGCCTCCAAGAGGTTGTTCCTTTCATGGGGTTTAGGAAGAAATAAGAGGATGACATGAACGCTAAAGTCCAAAAATTGGTGCAAGCAGTCGATAATATCGAAATGCAGCCTGCTTCCACCGATATCTGGAGTACCAAATACCAGCTCAAGACCAAGAATGGCGAGCCTGTCGACGCCACCATTCAGGATACCTATGAGCGTGTTGCACGTGCCTTGGCTGAAGTTGAAAACAAGAAGGTACGTGACCAGGTTTTCCGTGACTTCATTTGGGCTTTGGAAAACGGCGCCATTCCAGCGGGCCGGATCATGTCCAATGCGGGTGCCGACGAGCACAAGCCCGCTACCTCCACCATCAACTGCACGGTCTCCGGCACCATCCTGGACTCCATGGACGATATCCTGGGCAAGAACCATGAAGCCGGCCTGACCCTGAAAGCCGGTTGCGGCATTGGCTACGAGTTCTCTACCCTGCGTCCTAAAGGTGCCTATGTTGCCGGCGCCGGAGCAACCACTTCCGGCCCGCTGTCGTTCATGGATATCTTCGACCGCATGTGCTTCACCGTGTCTTCCGCCGGTGGTCGCCGCGGTGCCCAGATGGCCACCTTCGATGTGCATCACCCCGACGTGCTGGACTTCATCCGCGCCAAGCGGGAAGACGGCCGCCTGCGCCAATTCAACCTGTCGCTGCTGATTACCGAAGACTTCATTAATGCCGTCAAGCAGGATGCCGACTGGGAACTCTCTTTCCCCATGACCCGAGCGGAAATCGAAGCCGATGGCATGGACCTGAATGATCGCAGCCAGTTCGTGTTCCGTGAGTTCCCCGTCACTGACGAGTACGTGACTGACGCCCAGGGCCGCGTTGCCTGCCGTATCTATCGCAGGATCAAGGCCCGGGTGATCTGGGACGCCATCATGAGCTCCACCTACGACTTCGCCGAGCCTGGCTTTATTCTCATCGACAAGGTCAATGAGATGAACAACAACTGGTTCTGCGAAAACATCCGTGCCACCAACCCCTGTGGTGAACAGCCCCTGCCCCCGTACGGCAGCTGCCTGTTGGGCTCGGTGAACCTGACCAAGTTTGTGGAAAACCCCTTTACCGAAAAAGCCCGCTTCAACTATGAGAAGTACCGTAAGGTAGTGGCGGTTTTCACCCGCATGCTGGACAACGTCGTAGAAATCAACGGCCTGCCCCTAGAGCGCCAGCGCCACGAAATCACCAGCAAGCGCCGTCACGGCATGGGCATTCTGGGCCTGGGCTCGACCCTGGCAATGCTGCGCATGCCCTACGGTTCCAAAGAGTCTGTAGCCTTCACTGAAGAAGTGTGCCGCGAGATGGCTTTGGAAGGCTGGCGCCAGGCCCTGAAACTGGCCGAAGAAAAAGGCCCGGCCCCCATCATGAACGAAGAGTTCGAAGTGACCGGCGAAATGCTGGCCAAGCGGCCGGAAATGGCCCGTGATGGTTACAAAATTGGTGACAAGGTGCCAGGCCGCATCCTGCATGCCAAATATAGCCGTTACATGCAGCGGGTTGCCCAGTATGAGCCCGAGCTGGTGAATGCCCTGGCCGAGAAAGGTGCACGCTTTACCCACCACACCTCCATTGCGCCGACGGGTACCATTTCCCTGTCCCTGGCCAACAACGCCAGTAACGGGATCGAGCCCAGCTTCGCCCATCACTATTCCCGTAACGTGATCCGCGAAGGGCGGAAGACCAAAGAGAAGGTGGATGTATTCTCGTTTGAGCTGCTGGCCTATCGTCACTTGGTCAATCCCAAGGCGATGCCCTTCAGCTCGAATCCCGAGGAGCAACTGCCGGACTACTTCACGTCCGCAGACGACGTTACACCGGAACAGCACGTAGACATCCAGGCCGCAGCGCAGCTCTGGGTCGACTCGTCCATTTCCAAGACCGCCAACGTCCCGACCGACTTCCCCTATGAGAAGTTCAAGGACATCTATATGTATGCCTATGAGAAGGGCCTGAAAGGCTGCACCACCTTCCGCTTTAACCCGGAAGCCTTCCAGGGCGTACTGGTCAAGGAGAAAGACCTTGAAAACACCATTTACGAGTTTACTCTGGAAGACGGCAGCGTAATCAGCGTGAAAGGTAACGAGGAAATCGAGTACGATGGGGAAATCCATACCGCTGCCAACCTGTTCGATGCATTGAAGGAAGGCACTTACGGCAAGTATTGAGGCGGGGTTATATCCCCCTCAACACTCCCTGATACTCGAACTATGATACGCCGGCGGGAGAAAACGCCGGCGGCCTTGGAACAACAGGACAACGAACATGACGGTCAAGATTGATAAGCGCATCATTGGCTACGCCGTAAAGAAAGCCGCTTCTTCCGAGCAGCCGGCTTCCAACGAGCCCAAGCCGGTGGAGATGAACGAAACCATCGAGCGCCCGGAATTTCTCCTAGGTACCACCTATAAGATCAAGCCTCCGATTTCGGAGCATGCGCTCTACATCACCATCAACGACATCATTCTGAACGAGGACACGGACCACGAGGTTCGCCGCCCCTACGAAATCTTCATCAACTCCAAGGCGATGGAACATTTCCAGTGGGTGATTGCCTTGACGCGGGTTATCTCCGCCGTATTCCGCAAAGGTGGTGACGTCACCTTCCTGGTGGAAGAGCTGCGCTCCGTCTATGACCCCAACGGCGGCTACTACAAGAAAGGCGGGATTTTCATGCCGTCTCTGGTCGCTGAAATCGGCGCAGTCATTGAGAAGCACATGAAGGCCATTGGCCTGATTCAAAGCGACGAAATGAGCGACGTTCAGAAGCGCATCCTGGCGGAAAAGCGCGCCGAATTCGAAGCCCGCAACAGCCAGCCCAAGGCTGAGGCCTCCGAGTCTGGCGAGGAATCCGGAGCCTTCCCGGCCAATGCCACGCTCTGCAAGAAATGCAACGCCAAGTCAGTGATCATTCTGGATAACTGCATGACCTGCCTGAACTGTGGCGACAGCAAGTGTGGCTAAGGCCGCCTTGCTCTCCTGTGTGAGTAATACCTGCTAGGCAGACCTGGTGTCTCCCTAGCAGGTGCAGGGCTCCCATCCTTTCCGACAAGCCCCTGTTAAAAACAGACGCCCCTTCCAATTCCTCTTGGGTCAGGCCAAGCCCCAAACCCTAAACTTGCGACCGACCCCGACAGATCCAAACTGCCACCCCAATAATGATCCCGCCGATCAATACCCTTAGCCAATCAATATCCCTATTCCAGAAGACAAAGTTCACCAGGATTCCGGCAGGAATCAGCATATTGTTCATGGCAGCAAGTTGGCCGGTATTAACGTGCTTGGCAGCAAGATTCCACGCCAGATAGCCCAGGCCAGACGCTCCCAGGCCCAACCAAATCAGCACTCCCCACTCCAAGAACGTGTCAGGCCACATGGTTTGGTCCGCAAACAGCAGCATCCCGCTGCCGGACACCAGACTGGCTCCCAGAAAGAAAAACCCAAAGACCTGGGCTTGCTGACGAACATCCCCCAGGGGCAAACGGCGATAGGCAACCTGCCCCACAGCAAAGCAAAAGTTGGCTCCCTGGATCAGGAAAAACCCGAAGAGCGCACTGTCGCTGATCTGGTCGTAGCGGATCACCGCAGCGCCCGCCACCGCCAGCAGTGCGGCAACCCACCAGCGCAGAGGCAAACGGCGCCGGTTCAACAACAACTCTTCAAGCAGGGTGATATAAAGGGGTGTGAAAATGGTGAAAAGCAGGACTTCGGCAACGGTCAGGTACAAAAACGAGTGGTAGAGCAGCAGATAGGTCATTCCCAACTGCAGGCCGCCAATGGCGGTCAAGGCCATCACTTTGGACAAAGGCAGGGAACGGGGCCGCAACAGAGGGAGAAACAGCAGAAACGCCAGGGCCACCCGGATAAAAACAGCCACATAGCTGTCGACGTTTCCACTCAGGTAAACATCAATCAGTGAAAAGCTGAAAGCCCACACAGCCGTGACAATCCACAGCACCCACATGGCCGAAACCGTCACAACTCGGGCACTCATTTCCCCTCCACTTATCCAGACTGGCAGTCATAAAAGAACCACAGAGTCTAGCAGAACTTGTTAGCCTACCGGACGGGCCTTTGGTCTAAGCCATGTTAGCCCCAGCTACAAAAAACCAATTCCGTGCCCAGGCGCCACAGAAAAGGTTTTTTAGAGCGCCTAACCTTTCTTTTTGTTACTTTTTTTTATATGTTGTTTCACCCATTGAGGATAATAAAGCCGGCTATTTTTTCCCGGATAAGCCGCACCAACGAATTGCTCAATCGAGACGGTCACTGTGAAGTTACGAGTTCTTGCTCTCCTGCTGTCTGTGCCCTTTTCCACTGCGTCTGCCAAGTCTTCATTATTGGAGCTGGAATTCGAAGAACTCATGGAAAAGCAGTACGTCACGATCGCCTCCGGCAGTCCGGTGGCAATCGACCGGGCACCTGCAGTGGCTACCGTGATCACGGCGGCCGATATTCGCGCCATGGGTGCCACTGACCTGGACCAGGTTTTGGAAACTGTTCCCGGGCTGTATGTTTCCCATACCTTTGCCAATTACAACCCGATCTATGCCTTCCGGGGCAACTATAGCCAAATCAACACCGAAACCCTGTTGCTACTCAACGGGATTCCCATGACCAGCCTGTATCGGGGTGATCGCGGGGGTATCTGGGGAGGCATGCCGGTTCGCTCCATTGCGCGGATCGAAATTATTCGAGGCCCCGGCTCCGCCGTTTATGGCGCCGACGCCTATGGGGGCGTTATTAATATCATCACCAAGTCAGCCCAGGACATTCCCGAATCGGAAGTCGGTGCCGGCTATGGCAGCTTCAACACCCGCGATGCCTGGCTGTTGGCAGCTGACCGCCTAGGAAACATCTCCACCTCCCTGACCGTCGAATACAGTGACACGGATGGGCACCGGGAACATATAGACGCTGACCACCAAAGTTGGTGGGACCAGCGCATGGGAACCGATGCCTCCTTTGCTCCGGGGCCGGTTCAACTCTCCCGTCGTGCTCTGGATCTGCACCTTGACCTGCAAATGGAGAACTGGCTGCTGCGAGGCAGTTATCAGCGCCGCGACAACGTGGGCAATGGTGCCGGGTTCTATGAAGCCCTGGATCCCCAAGGACGTTACGAGTCCACCCGCTACACTGTCGAACTGCAATACTCCAACCCGATGCTGACGGATCACTGGGAGCTACAAACCAATCTCAGCCTGCACCATATTGATCAGCAGGTCGAAAAGGACACCCTCATGCTGCCCCCGGGCTCAGTCCTGGCCATCCCTGTTCCCTCGGGCATCCAAATCGTCGACCTGCCCGATGGCCTGATCGGCAATCCGGAAGTTTGGGAGAACAACTATCGCTTCGATGTCTCAACCTTCTACACAGGCTTTGAAAATCACCGGATCCGCCTGGCAGCCGGCTACTACTTCGGGGATATCTATCGGACCCGGGAAACCAAGAATTTCATGATCGACAGCACTGGCTCCTCGATCATTATCCTGCCGAACGTGACGGATCTTTCGGGAACGCCTGACACGTTCCTGAACCCTGCAGACCGGGAAAACCTCTACCTGTCCCTGCAGGACGAATGGACGCTGGCACCAAACTGGCATCTCACCAGCGGCATTCGTTATGACCACTACTCTGACTTTGGTGACACCTTTAACCCCAGGGTCGCACTGGTGTGGGAAACCACCGATCAGGTTACCAGCAAGTTTCTCTATGGCCGCGCCTTCCGGGCGCCGTCCTTTTCTGAACTTTACTCCACAAACCCGGTGGCATTCGGCAACCCGAATCTGACTCCCCAGACTTTGGACAGCTACGAGTTGGCCATCAACGTACGTCCTTCAGCGCACCTCCAGTATGGCGTCAATCTTTTCCACTACGATGCCAAAGACATCATTCTTTACCACCGTGACGACCAGCAGTTCTACAGCCCCTTTAACGAGGGCCGCCAAAAGGCGTACGGGGGTGAGCTGGAACTCAGTTATACCCTGGCCAGCAATCTGAGCCTTTCTGCCAACTACTCTTATGTGACCATCGACGGCACCAGCAAACCCAGCGAAGCCGGTAACGCGCCGAAGCATCAGGCCCATGTGCAAGCCAACTGGAGCTTTGCTCCGGAATGGCAGCTCGTCCCCCAAATCAGCTATGTGGGTGAGCGGGCTCATGACAAAGGGCATAAGCATTCCGCATTTGATGACTACGTTTTGGTGAACCTGGCCCTACAACGCCGAAACCTGCTCCATAAGGTGGATGCAATGCTGGTCATCCGCAACCTGTTCAATGAGAACATTCGCGAGCCGGCCCTGGACAACATCCCAAGGGGACTACCCAAAGCTGGTATCAGTTTGTATGGCTCTATTTCCTACCGTTTCTAACCCGGCCTTCCTGGCTGAGGGGTGACCTGCCCCCCTCAGCCATAAGCTTTCCCTAACCCGTCGAACGCTTCCCTGAAGCCACTGACATGGACTCAATAATGTCCAAATTGTAGTGATCCAGAATCATGGCAAAGCCATAGGTAGGCCGTTTCAGCGCCCCCACCTTGCGCTTTTCCAACCCTGCGGTAAATCCCAGCTGCAGATAAGAAGCTCCCAGCTCTCGCGCCCGCACCACGGTACGATACAGGATCTGCTTGTAGACCTTGTGACTTTCCAAAAAACGGTAGTCCAACCCTACAAAGCTGGCGGTATAGACCTCTCCCGGGAAGTAAGAAAACATCACTGCAACCGGTGCCTCGGGGCCGTCTTTGAGATAGAGGCGAAGCACATCGCTGTTGGCACTGGTAAAATAGGCCTGAAACAGGCTCTTGGGTAGCGCAAAGCTGTTTAAGGCCAGGCTGTTGGCATGAACCTGCCGGTACAGCTGATAGCACCATTCCATCACCTCCTCCGAAACCGCCTTGCAGGTCTCGACCCGATACAGATCCCGAAACGCCAGGGCCTCCTTGCGGATACTGTAACGGTAACGGGCCGACATCCGGGCCAGATACTCCGCCTCCGAATGCCAATCCAGGTTGCTAACCCCATAGCGGTCCGGCAGTGCCACCTGAACGAACCCCAGATCAAGCAGCGACGGTGCCAGGGATTGGGCGACCTGCTCATCGAAATCACGAAGCAGGATCTGGCTAGCGCCCACCTGCTCCCCATAACGACGCACCTCTTCACTATAGAGAGCCAGGGCCTGAGACCATTGAGGATGGCTCCGGTTGATAAACAGGGCCTCCCCTTCACCACAGGGTGTGCCACTGAGAACCATCGGGGATGTCAGCCAGTAAGGGTCACGACTGCGCTGGTCCTCAATTTGCTGGGAAACCTCTCCCGGCGCAAACATGTCGTCCTTCATCAACACCCTGGTCATCGGAGCAGCCAGCACCATGCGACCGGCCTCATCCCGCACGGTCAGATAGCGGAACTGCCACTGGTGTTCCGGCTCGGTTGTATTTCCTGCCCCGAAAACTCGCTCCAGTAACTGCAAATACTCCGCGCAGACCGAACCATTGGCACCAAACATCCGGTCCCATTCCTTGGCACACAGCTTGTCGATACTCTCTGTAATATCGAGCCGTAAGCTGTTTTCCGGCTTCGCTCGATGCTCTGGAGTCCGGTTCCAAAATCCCCCAAGTTTCACTTGCTCCTCGAAACTCTGCTCGATGGTTTCCGGCGCAATCCCTTCCTCCTCCAAAACCAACGGATAGTAATGGGCCATGGCCTGTAGCAAATGGTCGATCTGCCGCTCGTCGTGATGGCGAGTCAGGGTAAAGCGTACGCCGCCGCGGGTCATGGGCGCAGCCGGAAAGGTGCCGCTATTTACATAAAAGCCTTCTTGGTTCAGCTTATCGATCAGGTTATAGGCCACCCGTGGCAAACCCGTAGCAACAAAGAAAATGGGCGACTCGGTGTCCGTGATGAAAGGTAAACGGTGATGTGTCAGACAGGTCCTGGCGTAGTCCAGGCGTCGTTGCAGCTCCACCTGGAGGGGAGTGATTTCACCACTGAGGTGCAAATTGGCCGAGGCGACGGCGGCCCCCAGCATAGGCGGCTGAATGGGCCCGGAGAAGATCAAGGTGGGGCCACATATTCGCACTTTACGGGCCCACTCCTGATTCGGGAATACCAGTGCACCACCAGCAGCGGCAAAGGCTTTGTTGAGGGATACTGCCAACATCACCCGGGGATGGGGCGCCATTCGGCTCCGCACAAAGCCGCAGCCATTTTTGCCCGCCCAACTCATGCCGTGGGCATCGTCCAGATACAGATGCAAGGCTTCATAACGAGCCAGCAACGCTTCCAGTTCTTGCAACGGTGCCGCATCGCCATACATGGAGTAGATCCCATCCGCCAGATACCAGATTTTCCGATGCTTAGATCTGAACTGGCGAATCATGTCCTCCAACTGATCCATTCGGTTATGGCGAATATGATGCACGGGAATGCCGCGAGGCTTTAGAAGCTGCGCTGCGTTTTGCACACTGGCGTGAACCTGATGGTCGAGAATGACTGCATCCTCGTCCCGGACAAGTACCGGTAACGCTGCCTGATGCCCCAGGGATGTGGTTGGCGTGACAATGACCGGCGCCTGGAACAACTCCTCCAACTGCTGCTCCAGTTGCCTGTAAAGCCCCGTCGATAAATAGGCCCGAGAGGAAGAAAACTGGGTACCGTGCCTGCGCACCGCCTCGATGACCCCTTCTATCAAGCGGCTGTCCTGCTCAAGCCCCAAGTAGGAACAGGAGCCGAAGCTGACCATCTGCCGCCCCTGCACCCAGATCGCTGCGCCTTCAATCGGCCGGTCATCACATTGTAAATGAAGAACTCCTTGTTCAACTGCCTGGGTCAGGACCTGATCAACGGTATCCAAGTAATGATGTCGCTGACTCATCTTCCTCCTCCCTCCTGGCCACCTTTGGAATCTGTGCAGCCCATGGCTTTGGCTCAGTGAGTCAGTGGCTCGCTTGCATCAGGTATCCCGTGGCACACCCCCATGTTGGATAGTCATGCCCTACAGAAGTAGGCTTTTTCGCGTCATCCTCTTTCACTGCCTCACTGTGCCTCACTTTTAATGATAGTAACTGCTAACCATGACGCAGTTATCAGTGAAAATAGCCCGAACGTAAGAAAAACTGACCTAAGTGTTAGAAAACTCGGAGGAAATAAGGTAAAAAGTAACGCCATGTTCAGGATGCCGGCTTACCAAAGCAAACAAGACACAAAGTTCTGTTAAACCGTCTTACCAGGATCTTCGTCAAGATACCTATAGAAACAACATTTCGACCTGCGGACAGGGTTTTCACCGGTCGACAATTTGGTTTAGAGCTATACTGATGTGCGTCTAAGGATCAGGATTATTTCCCATACAATGACAGCCAACGGACGACAGAATTTTTGTGCAAAGGATGTTTTTGCTCTAGTGCTTGGCTTGTGGTGTGCTCTCTTCCAGTCCATCTCCTATGGCAGCCAACACCGCTACAACGAGCTTGACCTCAAGGCCGCCTATATCTTTAATTTCATGAAATTTGTGGAATGGCCCGAGGAGCGGTCCGACGCACTTCCCCAAATCAATGTCTGCGCCTATAGCGGCGACCCGATACTGGCAAAGCTCAAAAGGTTGGAATCCCAACGGATCCGCAACCTAAAAGTCGTGCTGCAGGTCTATGATTCAGCGGCCGACATCAACCAGTGCCAGCTCATTTACCTGAACGTCATTTCTGCGGAAAAACGCGCGGAAATTCTTCAAGCGGTTAAAAACAAGCCCGTTCTCACCATCGGCCACGAAGGCCGCTACAGTGATGATGACGAAATTATCACCTTCTTTGCCAAGAACAATCGCCTGCGTTTTGACATCAACTATCGCCAAGCCCAACAGGGTGGACTCCAAATCAGTTCACGTCTGCTAAGACTGGCCCGGGTTAGCGAGCAACCTCAAGATGATTGACACCTTCCCCCGCCTGACGGTGGCGCGCAAACTCATGTTCGGCAACCTCATCATCATCGGGATTGCCCTGCTGAGCGCGTCCGTTGCCTATTTGTGGCTGGAATCCAGCTACCAGCGACAAAACCTTAGTCATGCCATGACTTCCCAGGCCCGCCTGATCGCCTATACGTCCACCGCGCCTTTAAGCTTCCGGGATACGATTGCCGCCACCGAAAGCCTCTCCGCGGTGCATTCGATCCGGGAAGTGATGTCCGCTATTCTGCTGGACCGGGAAAACAAGGTTTTTGCCCAGTACCATTCCCAACAGGAAGAAACTAACCGGGCAAGCTTTGTTGAAGAGGGGCGCCTGAACTGGCCCGATCCCAGCCAGAACACTATCTACTCCCATGGGGTGTTGCATGTACTGGAGCCGGTCATTCTCGATGGAGAGCAGATTGGCAATGTCTATATCCGCACCAGCCTGCTGCCGCTCCATGAACAGCAGACCCAGCGGGCCTGGATCGTTTTGCTGATTTACTTGACCGCTTTTGTCATTTCCATTCTGGCCTTTTCCCGCCTGCAGCGGGTTATCACCTGGCCGATCCAGTTGTTGAGCAGGATTGTCGCCCAGGTTGCCTCCAGCAACGACTACAGCCTGCGGGTCTATTATCGAAGCTCCGACGAAATCGGCGCCCTGGCCCGCGGATTTAACGACATGCTCAATGAGATCCAGAAGCGTGACGAGCAGCTCAGCGCCTACAGTGACCGCCTGTCCCAGGAAGTCGCGCGCCAAACCGCCGAGTTGCGCCGCTCCTTTGAAGCTCTGAACGAAGCAAACGAAACCATCCGGGAGAAAGAGCGGTCACGGATCCTGGCCGAGTCCCGGGAGAAAGCCAAGGCCGATTTCCTGGCCCATATGAGCCATGAACTGCGTACCCCCATGAACGGGATTCTCGGCATGCTGAGCCTGCTGCGCGAGACCTGTACGGATCCCGAGCAATTGAACTATGTGGATGTGGCCACCGAGTCCGCAACCCATCTGCTGGCATTACTCGACGACATTTTGGACTACTCCAAGATCGAGGCCGGCCAACAGCTCCTGGAGCTAAGGGACTTCAAGCTGCAGCAGTCCATTGACGAAGTGCTGGAACTGTTGGGGGAACATGCCCTGGCAAAGGGGGTGGAAATCGCCTCTCTTCAGGAGAATCCGATCCCTCAATGGATCAAAGGTGATCCGGTCCGGGTTAAGCAGCTGATCACCAACCTGGTGGGCAATGCCATCAAATTCACCTCGGAGGGTATGATCCGCATCGTCTCCAGAGTGGTCGACCGCTATGACAATCTGATCTGGATCGAGATCGAAGTGGAAGATACCGGCATTGGGATTCCCGACGCAGCCAAGGAGCGTATTTTTGAAGCCTTTGCCCAAGCGGACTCCTCCACGACCCGTCGCTTCGGCGGCACCGGCCTGGGCCTGGCCCTCTGCAAGCGAATCGTCCAGGAGATGGGCGGCTCGCTCCGCCTGAGCTCCAAGGAACATCAAGGCAGCCGCTTTACCCTGTCCCTGCCCTTTGCCACCTCGGCCCTTCCGGACACTCCGTCGGAACTGGAGCAAAAGCTCCAGGGCGTTGTTGCCCAGGTGATTTCGCCTTGCGAGCTGGTCTGCCAAAGCCTGCATCAGCGCCTACAGCGTATGGGCCTTGATGTCACCAGCCATTCTTCTCTGGAGTTTCTACACCAGCAGCTGGAAGCCGGGCAAACGCCGGACTTTGTGTTTGTGGATATTACTGACACAGAAATGGCGCAACTGGAGGCTTTGGGACGAACTCTTAAAGCCAAGGGCTCCAAACTGATTTTGACCGGCTCCCACAACCAGCGTTTTGCCTACATAGAAAGCATGCGAGATGCCTACCAGGGATTCCTGGTCAAACCGGTACGTCGCAAGTCCCTGGAAGCGCTGTTTTCGCTCTTCTATCCCGGCAGCGACAGCGCACAGTCTACGGACCGGGATAACCTGCAGACACAACGCCAGGAGCTGGCTGACCAGAAGTTTCGCCTGCTGGTCGTGGAGGACAATCTGGTGAACCAGAAAGTCGCCAAGGGGCGCCTCAACAAAATGGGACATGCGGTGGATCTGGCGGAAAATGGCGTTCAGGCCATTGCCCTGTTGGAACAGAACCAATATGACTTGATCTTCATGGACTGCCAGATGCCCGTTATGGACGGCTACCAGGCAGCCCAGATCATCCGCTCCCGGGGCCTGGCGCCCAACACGCCGATCATTGCCATGACCGCCCATGCCCTGCCCGGAGACCGGCAGCGCTGTTTGGAGTCCGGCATGGATGACTATCTGGCCAAACCCGTCACCCAGGAGGTGTTCATTTCGGTCCTGCATCACTGGCTGATTGCCCGCTCCCAGGAGTCCGCTCCATCCGAGGGTAACGGCGAGACCTAGCCCCCTCAAAGGGCAGGGTGAGCCATATCCGCCCACAAACGACCATCCCGAGCCAGTAGCAAGGTTGCTGAAGGCGGGCCCCAGGTGCCTGCGGTATAGGGTTCGGGCCGGGATTCGTTCTGCGTCCAAAACTCCAGCACCGGATCCAGCCATTCCCAGGCTGCCATCAACTCATCCTGGCGCACGAAGAGGGTTTGGTTGCCCTCGATCACATCCATTAACAACCGCTCGTAGGCATCGGGCGTCCGCTCGGTTCGCGTCCGCCCCGGGCTCAGGCTCAGCTCCGTGGCCCGCACCCCCATGCCAGGGCCGGAACGCTTCTCAAAGAGCTGCAACCGCACCCCCTCATCAGGTTGCAGCCGGAAAATCAGCCGGTTGCTCATGGGAGACTGGCTGGTCTGCCCAAAAATCGAGTGGGGAAGCTCCTTGAACTGTACAACGATTTCACAGGCGCGCTGGGCCAAGCGCTTGCCCGTCCGCAGATAAAAAGGCACACCGGCCCACCGCCAGTTTTCGATGTCCACCCGTAGGGCAACGAAGGTCTCGGTACAGCTGCCCGGATCAACTCCCTCCTCTTCCAGATAGCCCACCACACTTTTACCGCTGGACACACCCGGCGCGTATTGCCCCCTCACCACCCGTTCCTGGATCAAGTTCGGCGTCAGGCGTTTCAAGGCGCGCAGCACCTTCACCTTTTCGTCGCGAACCGAGTCCGCATCCAGTTTGGAAGGCGGTTCCATGGCCGTCATGCACAACAGCTGCAGCAAGTGGTTCTGCAGCATGTCCCGCAAGGCGCCCACGTTTTCATAGAATTCCGCCCGCTCCTCCACTCCCAGGGTTTCCGAAATCGTGATCTGAATATGATCCACGTACTTGTGGTTCCACTGGGACTCAATAATGGTGTTGGCAAAGCGCAGCACCAGCAGGTTTTGCACGGTCTCCTTGCCCAAATAATGGTCAATCCGAAAAATCTGGCGCTCCGCAAAACACTGGCGCACCCGGTCGTCCACTTCCCGGGCACTGGCCAGATCCCGTCCAATGGGCTTTTCCAGCACAACTTTAGTGTGCTCATCCGCCAGCCCTTCGCTACGCAGATATTCGCTGATCACCGCATACAGGTCAGAACGGGTGGCAAAGTAGAAGATCCTGTTGGAGATATCAGGGTTCAGCGCCTCGCGAAGCAGGGCGTAGCTGCTTTGATCCTTGGCATCCATGGCAAGGTAGTCCAGACGCTGGGCAAACTCGGCCCAGCGCTCTGCAACCAAATGCCCTTTCGGCACATGACTTTCCAGTGCCTGGCGTACTTGTTCCTGAAAAGCCTCTCGAGTAAAGTTGCTGCGCGCAATTGCAATGATTCGCCCGGCCTTGTGCAACCGATGGTCACAATGCAGGCTGTACAGGGAAGGCATCAGCTTACGTAGGGAAAGATCACCGGCACCACCAAAAATCACAAGTTCAAAAGGCGACGCGACTGACTGCATGCAAAGCTCCTGCTCAATTGGTAGCGTTTCCACCCATCATTACACTAACCATAGTCTGAAATTGGATGAAATGAATTTGGCACTGAAACCTTGGCAATTTATCAAGATTTTTGGTTTAGGTTCTGGCAACATAGGCAGCCGCATAATCATCCAGCCAAGAAGCCGTCTCACAGCCGCCACGGGAAGTTCTGGACAAATCCAGCGCCGTCAATCGTGACGCTTTAAATGGTGAGAGAGTCACTCAGTCAGACCAGGCAAAACACCGGAAGCATATCAACCAAGAATGCAGTCAACGGATTGAACATAACACGCAGATTCAGGATCGAAGGAAGTCATCATAATGATCAATAAATGTCTTTTCCCTGTCGCCGGTTACGGCACCCGCTTTCTCCCGGCCACCAAGGCTATGCCCAAGGAAATGCTGCCCATCGTCAATAAGCCCCTTGTCCAGTACGGCGTTGAAGAGGCGGTCGAGGCCGGTATTCACAACTTCGGTTTCGTAACGGGTCGCGGTAAGCGGGCGATCGAAGACCACTTTGATATTTCCTATGAGCTTGAGCACCAAATCCGTGGAACAGGCAAGGAAGAGCTGCTGTCCCCTATCCGAGACCTGATCGACAATAACGAGTTCTCCTATACCCGCCAGATCCACATGGCCGGTCTAGGTGATGCGATCCGCACCGGCGAAAATCTGATCGGCGATGAACCCTTTGCGGTGGTGCTGGCCGACGACCTCTGCGTTGCCGAGCCGGGCGATGAAGGCGTGCTGGCACAAATGGTTCGCCTGTACAACCAGTTCCGCTGCAGCATCGTGGCGATCCAGGAAGTGCCCCCGGAAGAAACCGACAAATATGGTGTGATTGCCGGCGAGTGCATGAAGGAAGGCCTATATCGGGTCACCAATATGGTGGAAAAACCCAAGCCGGAAGAGGCGCCCAGCAATCTGGCCATCATTGGTCGCTACATCCTGACGCCGGATATCTTCGACATTCTCCGCAACACCAAGCCCGGCAAGAATGGCGAGGTACAGATCACCGACGCCCTGATGGAGCAAGCCCGCAATGGCATGGTGCTCGCCTATAAGTTCCGTGGTCGCCGCTTTGACTGCGGCAGCATCGACGGTTTCGTGGAAGCCACCAATTACGTCTACGAGAACGTCTACAAAAAATCGAAAAACGGCGGTTGAGGATCCAGACGCCCTTCTCCCTTGGGAGAAGGGCTAACAGGCGCCAAGCAACTCCAGCACCCTCCGCTTCTTTTCGGCATTGGCATGCCGAAAGCCCTTGAGTAGCTCCCTTTCTTCCTCAGTGGGCAGCAGAGTCTCAATGGCATCCTGCAACTCATCTAGAGAGCGGCCCAAATCCGGCTCTTCGGACAAGCCCAAGCCCGGTAACTCAAATTGCTTTAAGTGAACTGGCGAAAAGTCCAAATCGATCAGCTTTTCCAATCGCAAACCAGCCCTGACACAAAGATCAATGAGATTATCCGCACTGGGGTAGGTACGCTGGGACTCGTAAGGGGATTCCCAGGAAAGGACCACCTGCACATCCACCCCACAAATCGCCGCCACATCTTCCGGAGTCAGCTTGTGCCGACGTCGCTGCTCCGCCAACCGGTGATTGAAGGATTTCAGGTACTTCATCTGCTTACCCTTTGCTTCCTGCTTTCTTTTCAAGCCTAGCACAGGGATTTCCAGGCGTAGCCAGTGACCGGTCACTTAGGCCGCTGCCCCATTCCTGAAAGAAAGCCAACGCCTCCCCAAAATCTAATCTCCGCCCCCGGCGCCGTGGATATTGCTGAACCAATAAGCAGGCTCAAACCAGGCAAATTTGTGCAACCCCCCTCCTAACGCCAACATTGAATGAAACAGCCATGCCCAATGTGTCCTGCAGTGGCAGACAGATGCCCTGGGTCTGCCAGCGAACAAGGCAGCCGACTTCCTTGTCTCACACAGGAGAACCATCATGCGCTTTCGCTCTAACCGAGGCTTACCCACTCGCAGCCGCCTCACGCCGCTCACCTGGCTATTACTGTTTCTCGCTCTGGTTTGCCTGAGTTCAACCGCGATTGCCGTGCCCACGGCCCCTACAGCGCCCTTGCCTGCCATCCATCATTTGCAGGGGCACTATTCTGGAAGCGGACTCATGCCTGAACCGAATAACTTCCTGAACCAAACACCTTCCTGAAGTCAGTCAATGAAACCGGCGGTTCATCAGGCCTTAGCCCTGGTGGGATTCGTGAACGCTTGAAGGGGCAATGAAGGGCCTGAGATCAACCGCCTGCTGCTCCAATGGAACATTCGACGGAGAGGCCCCCACCTGGCGATGGCGATACCAGGCATAAGCCATCCCTCCAATGACCGCTGCGGAAGGAACCAGCCAGCGCCTGTTGAGATTCAGCCAGAGCTGCAAACTGAAGGTGCTGGCCTTCTGGTCAAAACGGCCATGGGCCCCGACATTATCCGCCGCGGGCTGGTACAAGTTGTCGGACCGCCCTTTATCCCGAGGCTGGTCAGTCTGCTGCCCCTCATAGGCCTGCCGGGCCATGAGCCGGTCTAGCCAGGGTGCCAGCAGCCGGTTTCCGACAATCGCCTTGACCGCCGGCAACCCTACCCACAGCTCCCGCCGGGGATGGCGCGACGCCTCCACAATGGCCGAGGCCGCCAGCTCTGGCTGAAAGATCGGCGGCAAAGGTTGCGCCTGCTGTTGCATGTTGCTGCGGCTCCAGTCGAACTGGGGCGTATTGAAGGCCGACAGCTGAACCATTGTCAGGCGAACCCGACTTCCCTCATGAATCAGCTCTGACCGCAGGGAGTCGGTAAAGCCCCGAATCGCCGCCTTGGCACCACAGTAGGCGGATTGCAGTGGAATCGACCGGTAAGCCAGCGCTGATCCCACCTGAATGATTACGCCACGGTTCCGGGCTTTCATCCGCTTCAGGGCCGCGAGGGTACCCCAGACATAACCCTGATAAGTCACCTCGGTCACGCGCCGATAATCTTCCGGTGCTATTTCTGTGAAGGGGCTGAAAACCGTTACCATGGCGTTATTGATCCAGACGTCGATTGCCCCCCACTCCCGCTCGACCTGCTGGGCGGCAGCTTCTACCTGCTGCCAGTCAGCTACATCCGTGGGAATGGCCAGCGCATCGCCGCCCAGTGCCCGGATCTCCCGTGCAGCCGCCAAGAGGCGCTCCTGCCCTCGAGCGAGAAGCGCAACACGGGCTCCCTGGGCTCCAAAGGCACGGGCCACGGCCCGACCGATACCTGCCGAAGCTCCTGTGATCACAACCACCTGGCGCTGCTGCTTCATGCTCTGACTCCTCTGTGATCCATCCATGATTCCGGATAGCGCTTCCGCTCGACCGGACACCCTGGCCGGTCACCTCTAGGAGTATCCATTGTAATGAAAAAAGCCGGATTCCTTGGCTGCAGCACTGGCCGTCGGCCAGGTTCACGGAGTGGGTTAGCTACACCAGGACTCTTTCCGGCCGCCGTCATACACGCGGGCCAAATCCCGATCCACCAACTGCTGGGCCAGACTTCTGCCATCAATAAAGACATCCGCCAGGATGCGGAAATACTTATCCCGCCCCAGGTTTCGCAGTTCTATGTGCTTGGCAGAACGTAACTGCTCCACCGTAAACTCCTTGGCCTGCCGTGCCCGCACGATTTCAGCCTGGCACTTGCCACGAATTTCCGGGGCATCCACTCCTTTGACCCGGACACTGATCCGTTCGCCAATCAGGGAGGGCCAGTTCTTGATGTTCACGGTAAAGGTATCGGCATCGTAGATGGAGGTCACCTCATCCACGACCACATTCCCATACTCCTTGGGAGCTGCCATGCCTGCACCCGGCAGGTAAAGCACGACAGATAAGGCAACGGCACACTTCCAGAGCGCCATTCGGGGGATAGAACAAGTAGACTGCTTCATAACTACTCATCACTGGAGGGAATGGGAGTTCCTGATACCGAAGGCATCAGGCCGCATTCGAGAAGTATAGATAAAAACACTACAACAAATTGGTTATTAGTTGTAACAACCTAGGAAATAACAGTAAGTTGCCTAACAGATAAGGACATCCATCTCGAATAGCCTGCTGTCTTCGCGCCTGGATCCCCGACAATAACAACAGGTTTGAAAGGAAGCGTTATGCAAGTTGCCGATCAGGAAGCACCGGTTCTAAACAAGCTGACGGAGTTGGAGCAGAAAATCGGAGAACTGGCCGTCCCCTGCACGGAAACAACCATCGTCAGAGCCTTTGGCCCCAAGGGAGAAGTCTTCTACGCAGTGCAGGGCTTTCGCCATGTTCTGAAACCTCTGGACTACTTCGCCATCCGCATGCGTAAACTGGGACATATCCGCTATATCGGCAACCGGGAGCGGCCCATGTACGTGTCGCCAGCGGTGCTATCGGAAGCTTACGATCCGCGCCAAAACGCGGTCTATGCCATCGTCAACACGGCCAAAAAAGCTATTTCCATCGGCCCCCGTACGCAAGGTGGATTGTCTGACCCAGAGGATCGTGGCATGGGCCTGGGCAGTTATGGCCTCTCCTTGCTGATCCGCTGGCTGAAGTTCAACTACCCCGACTACCGGGTCAGCAAGTCCCCCCTGGTAGCTTTGGAGCACGAGAAACAAGAACGGGAACGCCGGGACAAGCTCCTGTCCCAGGCCGGCTTGACCTTGGTCTACACCGGCCAACACGGCAAGGGCTACTTCTATGCGAACAGCGTTCAGGAACTGCAGGAACACATCAATACCGAGAAAATCGAACCCATTGGGATCGATGGGTTATTCTCCAGCTTTTCCATGATGCAGGAATGGCACAAGGACCTGTCTAACGAGTACGAAGCCCTCCGCAAGTCCCACCAGAAAAACCTCGACAAAGCCGACCGCTTTCGCCGCAAAGCCATACTGACCAGTGTACTTCTGCTCTTTGTCGGCCTGGCGATTGGAGCCGGAGTTGTTTTGAGCTATTACCTGTTTTTTCAGGGCTACCTGGGATAAGGGCATTTGGTCGAGGAGGAGGAAGCTGGCCGGCTAGGCGGGTTTGGACGGACGTGCTCTGTGCTAGTAGGCGCCTCAGCTAGTACATCATCCAGTGTCGCCAGTACTTCGCAATCTGCCAGCACAGCCAGTGCAGGATATACCCGGGTGCTCTGCAGAAATCTCCCTACCCCCTTTACGAAAGGGGGAATGTAGCTGCGTTGGCTGATAGCTTTGCATAGGCTAAGAGCCTAACCCCCTCTCCCCAGTTGAGAGAGGGGAATTGGCCCCAGCTAGTCAGGACACCTCCAAAGCCACTTCCTGCTCCGCTGTCGAAGTGTCATCTGTCGGCCTAGCCACCTCTTCCTGAACCCGGCCGTATGCATCCTCCAAGCGCTCAATGTCGTCTTCGCCCAGATAACTGCCGGATTGCACTTCAATCATTTCCAGGGGAATCTTACCGGGGTTGGCCAGCCGGTGGGGCGCACCAATCGGAATATAGGTTGATTGGTTCTCCGCCAGGAGAAAGGTCTCGCCATTACAGGTCACCTCAGCGGTGCCAGATACCACAATCCAGTGCTCGGCCCGGTGGTGATGTTTCTGCAGGGACAGACGCGCCCCGGGCTTCACGGTCAGCCGTTTCACCTGGAAGCGCTTACCCTTATCCAGGGAATCGTAGCAGCCCCAGGGGCGATAGACCTCCCGGTGGTTCAGGGTCTCTTCACGCCCCTTGCTATTCAGGTGGCTGACCATCTTTTTCACATCCTGCACCCGGTTTTTATGGGCCACCATCACCGCATCCTTGGTGTCGACAACCACAACATCTTCCAAACCAATCAAGGAAACCAGCTTGGCATCGCCATGCACATAGCAGTTGCGACTGTCCTGGACGACCACATCCCCCTTCAGGACGTTGCCTTGGGAGTCTTTCTCCTGCACTTCCCATAGGGAAGACCAGGAACCCACATCGCTCCAGCCTGCACTTAAGGGGACAACCATGGCTCGGTCAGTCTTTTCCATAACCGCATAGTCGATGGAACTGTCAGGACAATGGGCAAAACTTTCCGCATCAATCCGGAGAAACTCCAGGTCTCGCCAACTTTGGCTGAGAGCCAGGCGGCAGGTGTCATAGATATCGGGCTCATAGCGCTTCAGCTCCTCCAGGAAACGGCTGGCCCGGAACAGGAACATGCCGCTGTTCCAGAGGTAATTGCCGGATTCCAGAAACCGGCAGGCCTGTTCAAACCCCGGCTTCTCCACAAACTGCTCCACCGCCACCAGGCCATCCTCCTGGGGGGCGGCAACCTTGATATAGCCATAGCCGGTTTCCGGACGGTAGGGCTGGATACCAAATAACACCAGTTCCCCTTGCTCGGCGGCCTGGCACGCTTTCTTCAGGGCCTCCTGGAACTCGTGCTGCCCCTGAATCAAATGATCCGCAGGCAATACCAGCATCACCTCATCCCGTCCCTGTTCCAGCAAGTGCATGGCAGCCATGGCCACTGCCGGGGCCGTATTGCGGCCAAAGGGTTCCAGAATAACGGTATCCGCCAGACGTCCCAGGGCTTGCAACTGTTCTTTAACGATAAAACGGTGCTCTTCGTTGCAGACCACCAGTGGCTTTTGGGTGCCAGGCAGCTGCAAACGCAGCAGGGTTTCCTGGAACAGACTATGTTTGCCGGTTAAGGCGAGAAACTGCTTAGGGAATAGCTGCCTGGACAACGGCCAAAGACGGGAACCGCTCCCCCCGGACAGAATGACGGGAACCATGGATTATCTCCTTATACGATCGTGTTTCTATCCTGAAACGGCATCGGCTCCATGCCGATGCCTGTAAAACTCCTTCTTACACCAGCCTATCGGGCTCTACATACCAGCCGACCTGGGCCTCAAAACCGGCTAACCTTTACAATGCCGGAGGCCCTTTCTTGCAGTAGTTTATAGTCTCTCACCTTTGACAGCGAACCGAGAATCCAGCCGACTTACCCCGAGTCCACTCATCTTGCGGACCTGGATCTGAACGCTGATCCGCTCCTTCAGGGCTTCCACGTGGCTGATCACCCCAATGGTTTTACCGGAGGCATTGAGGTTATCCAGGGCGTCCAGTGCGGTTTCCAGGGTTTCCGTATCCAGGGTGCCGAATCCTTCGTCGAGGAATAAGGAGTCGATGCGGGTCTTGTGGCTCACCAGATCCGACAGGGCCAAGGCCAGGGCCAGACTGACCAGGAAGCTCTCACCGCCTGACAAGGTGCGGGTGTCCCGCACGGAATCTGCCTGCCAGGTATCGATCACCTGTAGCTCAAGTGTCTCACCGGGGCGGCGCTCCAACTGATAGCGACCGTGCAGGCGGATCAGTTGCCGGTTGGCCAGATGAATCAGGTAATCCAGTGTCAGCCCCTGGGCAAAACGCCGGAATTTAGCCCCATCAGCAGCACCGATCAGGCTGTTGAGGTAACTCCAGTCATCGTGGACTTGCTGCTGTCTGTCAATTTCATGAAGCAGTGCGTCCTGACCGGCACGCCGGGCCTTGTCGCTCTCCAACTGCTGTCGGATTTCCCCCTGTTTGCGGCTCAAAATCCGCAGTGCCTCTTCAGTGGCCTGTAACTGCTCCGAAAGTTCCTCCAGGCTCGCTTCTGTTTCCGGGCGGGCCTGCAACTCGGCCAGCCGTTGCCCCGCCTGTTGCTTCAAGGCCTCTGCCCGCTCTCGCTGCCTTTCCAGATCCTGCTTCAGGGCCTGTAGCTCCTGTCGCTCGGCTTCCGGCAACAGGGCCGCTTCAAAGTCAGCCTGGGAAGCAAAGCAGCTTTGCTCCAACGCCTGCTGCCAATCGCGACAAGCCTGAGCCAACCGTTGGCTGAGTTGCTCCCGTTGCCGCTGCAAGGTTTGCTGGCGCCCCAACAGTTGCTGCACATATTGCACACAGCTATCCAGCGCCTGTTGTGCGGCTCCCAGGCTGGCTTCCCGTTCCTCAACCAGCCGACGCATGGCCTGACGTTCCTCCGTGACCGATTTTTCGCCAAACAAGGCTCTACGTTTGGCCAAGGCCTCTTCCAAGTTGGTACGGATTTGGCTCAACTCTTGGAGCAGTTGCTGCTCTTGTCCGGTCCAGTCCTCCAGTTTGCGACGCACGCCATCCTGGGCATGTTGCAACTCCAGAAGCTTGTGGCGTGCCTGTTCCAAGTCCTTAACCGCCGTCTGGTACCGTTGCCACTCCTGGTCCCGCTGTGCAAGCCATCCCGGCACTTCCTCCGGAATCGGGCAAACATAGCCACACCGGGCAAGATCTTCCTCGAACAGGCTTTTCTCCCGCTCCCGAATAGCCTCGTCCCGCTGCAAATTCTCCCGAAGTGCCGCTAGCTGCCGGTCTTTGGCCTGCAATTCCGTTTGTGCCAGCGCAGTACGGTGCTGAAGCTCTGACAGCCGCTGCTCCACCTTCCCAAGCTGCTCCCGGGCTTGCTGCCAGTGCAGTTGGGCTCGATCCACTTGCTCCAGCTGTTCGGTAAGCTGCCGGCCCTTTTCCTCGGCCTGGGACAAATAGTGACGGGCAGCTTCCGGTTGCCCCAGGGGCAGGTCCACGCCTAGCTCGCCGCAGACACTCTGCCATTGGGCTTGCAAGGCCTGTTGCTCCTGAACCAGTTTGTCCCGTTGCAAGTGCAACTGTTGCAGCTTGCTTTTCAGGCCGCTGACCAGCTCTAACTGACGGTTGCCCTGCTCCTCCAGCTCTTTGAGATGGGCCTGTTTGTCCGCCAGACGCCGCTCCGTCCCTGATACGTCCAGTTGTTCATAGGATTCCACCAGCGGGTGCTCCAGTGAACCGCACAAGGGGCAGGCCTCACCAGGGCGCAACCGAGCGCGGTGTGCCGTCAAAGAAGCAATCTGCTGCTCCTGTTTCAGCAGCCGCTCCAAATCCTGCAGATGACTCTTGTGCTCCCGGTATTGATTCCGCAGCTGCTCCAATTGCTTTTGCTGACTATCGAATTCCTGTTGGTCGTTTTGCCGCCCCTGCTCCAGTGTCGCCAGACTCTCCGCCACTCGTTGCTGCTGATCCAACAGGCTTTGCAGACGAAACCGCACAGGCTGGGTGCGCTGCAGCACGGCCAGTTCCGCCCGGAGCTGGGTTTCTTCCTCTCCCTCCAGCAGGGCTTGGCGCGCCTGCCGGGCATCCTGTTCCGCCTGCTGGCATAGGTGCACTTCCTTTTCTGCCGCTACACGCTGGGGATCCAATTGCATCAGAAGATTGATCTGCTGCTCCCGCCCCTTTTCTTCCGCCAGCACTTGGGTACGCTGCCTTGCCAGGGCGGTTTCCATCTCCTGCAACTGAGTCAGCCGTGCCCGCCACAGGGGCAGGTTTTCCCCCAAAGCCTGCCACTGAGCGTGGCCTTCCAGGAAGGTCGTGAGCCGGGAGATGGCCTGGTTTTGGCTCTCCCGCTCCAGGCTCAGCTGTTGTGCCTCGGTTTCCGCCTGGAGTTTGCGGGCCTGTCGGTCCGCCAGTTCAGATTCCTTGCGTTGCAATTGATCCTTCAACTGCTGCAGGTTCTGGTCCAGAGGAATGATCTGTTCCACCACCAGGCTTTCCAGCTCTTCCCGCTGCTTGCGGGCCTGGGTGAGAGCCTTCATGCTGTGGGCCATAGTTTCCTGGTAACGGGCTTGCTCCTGCTCTGCCTGAACCAGATTGCTGCCCACCTCTTGAAGCTGTCGCTCCACATCCGCCAGGCTCTGCTCTGCTTGTTGCTGCTCCCGATACAAAGGCCGCAGCTTTTCCGCCGGCTCACTCTGCTCCAGGCGGGTCAAACCCTCCCGCTGGGTTTCATAGCGGGCCAAAATCGCGGCCATCGCCTCTTCCGCCTGAGCCAGCTCCCGTTCGGCTTCCGCTACCCGTTCACGCCATTGTTTCTGACCCTGCAGAAGCTTATGCCTGGCCGCCAGCTGCTGCTCTTCCTGTTCCAGGGCCTGCTTCTGCTCCTGCAAGTCCTGCAATTGCAATTCAGTGAGCAGCTCCACGCCCTGGGCGCGGGCCTGCAACTGCTCCAGGGTGGAGCGGGCAGCCTTGTAATGCTCGTAAACCTGTTGGGAAATCTGGCCATAGATCTCAGTTCCGGTCAGCTCCTCCAGCAACTCAGCCCGTTCATTGGGTGCCGCGTTCAGGAATGCTGCAAAACCACCTTGGGCCAGCAGCATGGACTTAGTGAAGCGCCCAAAGTCCAGCCCGGTCAGCTCTGCCACCAAGGCCAACTTGTCCTTCACCTTGTCCGCCAGGATGGTGCCGTCCAGGCGACAGAGTTCCACCTGGGGCGGTTGCAGCTTGCCGTCGGGCTGGTTGCGGGCCCGTCGTTGGCTCCAAAACGCACGGTATCCCTCACCTTTGACCTGGAACTCGACTTCCGCCAAACATTCGGCGGTGTGGCGGGTCATCAATTCGTTTTGGGTTGGAGATACGCTGATCCGGGGTGTTTCGTGATAAAGCGCCAGGCAGATGGCATCCAACAGGGTCGTTTTGCCCGCGCCGGTCGGCCCGGTAATGGCAAACAGGCCATTGCTGGCAAAGGGTTCCCGGGTGAAATCGATTTTCCACTCACCTTTGAGGGAGTTGAGATTCTTGAAGCGCAGGCTCAGGATTTTCACGACTGCCCCTCCTGCCCTTCAGCCGGTGTGCTCACTTCGGCCATGACCTGGCGAAACGCCTGCCGCAACCGGGCCAGGCGCGCCTGGTCCTCCTCGGACTCCCAGCTTTCCTGGGCCAGGCGCCGCTCGAATACCTCTTCCACCGTCAGTTCCGCCAGGGTTTCTCCGGCAATCTGCTCCAGAGAGACATTTCTCGCCCGCCGCTCCCGGCGCAAAAGCAAGACCTCGACCGGCAAACCAGCAGTCAATTCCTGGATGCGGCGCTGCAAGTCGTTCAGGTAGTCTTGGGTGGACACTTCGATATCCAACCAGATGGGCTGCTCACCCCGGTATTGTTCCTTGATTTCCGCCAAGGCCTGTTCGATTTCCTCCAGGCTGCCCCGAATAACCCGCATCGGCTGGAAACAGGGGATTTCCAGCGACACGACCTGCTCCAGGCAACCTTTCTCGAATTCAGCCAACCACAGGGATTTGGGCTGGCCTGCCTCATCAAAGCTCAAAGGAATGGGGGAGCCGCTATAGCGGATATGCTCCGTACCTGCGATCCGCTGGGCTCTATGAATATGGCCCAACGCAATATAGTCCGCCGGAGGAAAGGCACTGGCCGGGAAAGCGTCCAGGGTACCGATGTAGATATCCCGCACGGATTCACTGGTGCTGGCTCCCACCGTGGTCAAATGTCCAGTCGCAATAATGGGCAGGGCTTGCCCCAACTGTTCCCGCAACGTCAGGGCCTGGCGATACAGTGCTGCGTAATGGTCGGCAATGGCCTGTTGCAGAGCTTGCTGCTTCTCCGTTCCGCTCTGCCCAGCCTGGCTCAACAGCACGTCCCGAGGACGAATAAAGGGAACGGCACAGAGAATGGCTCCTGGCTCACCCCGGCGGTTGCGAAGTACCAGCACCTGCTCTTCCAGTAGCTCCCGAACCCCGGAAATCACCTGGGCATTTAGCTGGGCGAGGAGCTCCCGCGACTCGTTCAGCGTAGCGACCGAATCATGGTTCCCCCCCAGCACGATCAACTGACAACCAGTCTTCTGGACATCCACCACAAAGCGGTTATAAAGTTCGCGGGCGTAACTGGGCGGCGAGCCGATATCGAATACATCGCCGGCAATGATGATTGCGTCAACCTGGTGCTGCTGGACCTGTTCCAGCAGCCAGTCCAGAAAAGCGCGATGTTCAGCCAGGCGGCTTTTACCGAAGAAATGCTGGCCCAAATGCCAGTCGGATGTGTGTATCAGGCGAAATGTCATGGGAAGGAAGAAGTCCTGCAGTAATGCGATAGCGACAGGGTAAGAGCCTATTCCATTAGCCCCCGCACTGGCCAGCCCTGGCTATACGGGAGCCAAGCCCAGGGGGCCGCCTTATCCGATTGGCCCTGGAACCTGTCTGCACGGGCTCAATGATGTAAGTAGAAGCCATGATTCTACTGGATTTTCAAAGCCTGTTATTGTTTCGCTGAAAAGGCTACTTGATCCTGGACAAGGCGCGACCACCGGGCTGCTGCTAGTCTAGATATTACTTAAATCGTTTGGAGGAGAATTTATGCATCTGCCCCAACCTCAAGCAAAGGGTAAGTTCCTCTCACCACTGAATATCGTAGCCACTTACGTGTTCAGCTCCATTTTGATGACGGCTGGCGTAGTCGTCCTGCTCTGATCCTTAGCTGACTCTGAGCTTTGGCTGCTCCCAGGAGCAGTTTCTCTCCGCTGATTTCCCCAGGGCAGGGACGCCTGTATACACCCCGAAAAAAGTCGACTTCCCTGCCCACAAGCTGGCACATGAGTTGCTGCTTAATGAGTCAAACTCCCAAGAATTGCGCGTAGCACTTGATTCGCCAAGGAGGAAGATATGGCTCGTGACAATCCGCGGCATCAGCCCCCTAAACGTCAATCTGCCCCTCAACAATCTTTCGACGATGAGGCCTATGACAAGACTGCTTGGCGTCGGGATCTGGAACAACGGCTGGAGGAAGATCGCAACCGTATGCTCAGAACCCACCATAATTTCTATGCCCAGAATAACGTCACCGGCCTGGATCTCGTCGCCCTGAGTCGGGACGATCAGGACTATCCCCCATACTACGACCGCGATTACACGGCACAAGGTTATAGCCGGAACCACGACCTGGAGCATGATCCCAACTACGGACGGGGCCAGGCCTATCGGTATGACTATGGGCGGGAACAATATGGGCGGGAAGCCTATCGGGACAACTACAACCCTTCCCGCCATACCGGCCCCGATTACCGCGGCCGCGGCCCTAAGGGCTATCAGCGTTCTGATCAGCACCTTCTGGAAGACGTCTGCGAACGCCTGAGTGATGATCCCCGAGTTGACGCCAGCGATATTGAAGTAAGCGTCAGCAAAGGCGAGATCACCTTGTCTGGCACCGTCGATAGCCGCGCCAGCAAGAAAATGGCGGAATATATCGTGGAATCCTGTACTGGCGTGAAAGATGTCCACAACCAGCTACGTATTGCACCGGCAGGAGAAAGCGACTCGGCTCAAATCAATATGTAGGCTGAATAAATTACAGATTCACTGTAAAGGTTACAGACAGGCAAAACCGGCTGCTCAAAATTGTCCTGGATTCCTGCTAGAGTTGGCAGGACTCCAGTTAAAACACGGGCACCTGGAGTGCATCATCTAAGAGCCACCGGCTTTTGTTGCTGGAAATGCCGTACGAAATCCCTCCCACCAAAACAATAAAGAGGAGCGTACCGATGCAGTCTTTTTCGTTCACCACCACTCACAGCCTACTCCACGAACCAGGTAGCGCTCGCTGGCTTGGTCCACTTTGCCAGGAACGGGGCGCCCGGCGCGTATTGATCATCACAGATGCGGGGATCCATCGCCTGGGACTTCTCACCGACGCCATCGACAGCCTGATTAAGGCCGGTATCGCAGTGGAAATTTTCCAAGAGGTGGAAGCAGACCCGTCCGACCGGACCGTCCTACGCGCTACCGAAGTTGCGAAAGGCGACAAGACCGACCTGGTCATCGGCTTTGGCGGCGGCAGCTCCATGGATGTGGCGAAGCTGGTGGCATTTCTCGCCTCTCCCGGGTGCTCGCAATCCCTGAAGCAGATTTATGGCGTGGGCAATGCCTCTGGTCACCGGCTACCCCTGATTCTGGTACCCACCACCGCCGGCACCGGCTCGGAAGTCACCCCCATTGCCATCGTCACCACCGGTGACACCACCAAAGCGGGCGTGGTCTCCCCTGTGCTTCTCCCGGACCTGGCCCTGCTCGATGCTGAGCTGACCCTGGGCTTGCCACCCCATGTCACAGCCGCCACCGGCATCGACGCCATGGTCCATGCCATCGAAGCCTACACCAGCAAGCTGAAGAAAAACCCCATCTCGGACATGCTCGCCAAAGAAGCCCTGCGATTGCTAGCGGGCAATATCCTCCAGGCGGTACACCACGGCCAAGATCTGGAGGCCCGGTCCAATATGCTCTTGGGTGCCACCTTGGCCGGTCAGGCCTTTGCGAATGCCCCCGTGGCCGCCGTCCATGCCCTGGCCTATCCCCTGGGCGGGCATTTCCATATTCCCCATGGCCTGAGCAACTCCCTGGTACTTCCCCATGTGCTGGAGTTTAACGCGGTGGCCGCCGCGAATCTCTATGCAGAGCTGGCTCCCATCCTGTTGGGCCCAAATTGTACGGAGTCCTCCAACCAGGGCAAAGCCCGGCAACTGATCCAGAGCCTGCAGGATCTGATCGAGGCCCTCGGCCTGCCCAGTCGGCTGCGGGATCTGGATATTCCTGAAGATCGCCTGGAGACGCTGGCCCGCGACGCCATGCTGCAAGAGCGCCTGCTGGTCAATAACCCGCGGGAAGTGACCGAACAGGATGCCCTGGCCATTTACCGGGCCGCCTACTGATCTATCACTGTCAAAAACGGGAAAGCCATGACTGAACGCACCGACACCCGACGGGAGGACTACTTCGTCTTCCAGCCCATTACCACCCGCTGGATGGACAACGACATCTACGGGCACGTCAATAACGTCACCTACTACTCCTACTTCGACACCGCGGTCAACCTGTACCTGATCGAGGAAGGCGGCCTGGACATCCACCAGGCACCGGTCGTCGGGTTTGTGGTAGATTCCCGATGCAGCTATCGCCGGCCCATTGCCTATCCCGACCGGATTGAGGCCGCCCTGCGGGTAGACCGCCTCGGCAACAGCTCTGTTCAATACGGGATCGGGATTTTTCGCGAGGGCGAGCCCCAGGCTTGTGCCTATGGGCATTTCGTCCACGTCTTCGTAGACCGGGAATCCAACAAGCCAACCCCCATACCAGCCCCCATCCGTAGCGCGCTGGAGCGGATCTGTGTCACGCCCGGCCCTTGAATACAGGAACCGAAACCATGCTGAAACAGGAATATCCCTACTATCTGGCCAACAAGCCCGTTTTCGCCAATCAAGACCTGCCGGTGTACGACAAATACAGCGGTGAGCTCGCCACCCGGGTGGCCCTGGCCGATCCGGCAACCCTGGACCGGGCCATTGACGCAGCCTGCCAAGCCACCGTCCCCATGGGTAAACTACCCGCCTATCACCGCCAGGCCATTCTGGAGCACTGTGTGGCCCGCTTTCGGGAGCGACGCGATGAGTTGGCCGAGGCTCTGTGTATCGAGGCTGGAAAACCGATCAACGATGCCAAGGGCGAAGTCGGACGGCTCATCGACACCTTCAAGATCGCCGCCGAGGAAACCACCCGCCTCTATGGGGAAACCATTCCCCTGGATATCAGCGCTCGGGCCCACAACTACACCGGCATGACCAAGCGCGTGCCCATCGGCCCCTGCGCCTTTATCAGCCCGTTCAACTTTCCCCTGAACCTGGCGGCCCACAAGGTCGGTCCGGCCATTGCCGTGGGCACCCCCTTTATTCTCAAGCCCGCCAGCCTGACGCCTATTGGCGCCCTGATCATTGGTGAAGTTCTGGCGGAAACCGACCTGCCGGAGGGGGCCTTCTCCATCCTGCCCTGTCGCCGCGACAGTGCCGATCTACTCACCGAAGACGACCGGCTCAAGCTACTCAGCTTCACTGGCTCCCCGGAAGTGGGCTGGAAGCTCAAGGCCCGGGCCGGCAAGAAGCCGGTCATCCTGGAGCTCGGGGGCAACGCTGCCTGTGTGGTGGATCAGGACTGGGATATCGACGATGCGGTCAAACGCATTATCACCGGCGCCTTTTACCAGTCTGGTCAAAGCTGCATCAGCGTCCAACGGATCTTCGCCCATGAAGCCATTTATGGGGAACTGCGCGACAAGCTGGTCCAGGCCACCCGCGCCTTGAAAAGCGGTGATCCCAAAGACCCGGAAACCTTCATCGGCCCCATGATCAGTGAAAGCGAAGCCAAGCGCCTGCACGGCTGGATTCAAGATGCGATCCAGGCAGGTGCCACCCTCCTCTGTGGTGGCAACCGCCAGGGAGCCATGCTGGAGGCAACTTTGCTGGAAAATGTGGACCCGCAGCAGGAAGTGTGCAAGTCCGAAGCCTTCGGCCCCGTTGCCGTCCTGGCCAGTTTCAAGGATTTCGATGCCGTCTTGAAAGAGGTGAATAACAGCCGCTATGGCCTGCAGGCCGGCATTTTCACCCGGGATCTGTATAAAGCCCAGAAAGCCTGGAACGGGCTGGACGTAGGTGGTGTGATCATAGGGGACGTGCCGTCCTGGCGGGTGGACCATATGCCCTACGGTGGCGTGAAGGACAGCGGCCTTGGGCGTGAAGGTATCCGCTGGGCCATGCGGGATATGACCGAGGAGCGCCTTATGGTGATCCGCACCCCGAACTGACAGATAAGGCCGCCTCACTCACCTCCATGGGCCTGTGGGGCGGCTTGGCTTGCGTTGGTCTCGAGCGGACGCGCCCTTTCTCTCATTTAGTGATGGGATCCGTGGATAAATCAGGCCTGCAAGATATGCTGGGCCTACTTGCCCCATCCCAAGACAAGGATTGTGAAAAACCATGAAAAAAACTCTCCTGATCGGCCTGCAAGCCATTGCCCTGACATTTGCCAGCTCTGCGTGGGGAGACGAGCAGACCATAGCAGCCGAGCTTGCGGAGCTTAAAGCCGCCAAACCCTATACCCTGGAAATCCGTTACGGCAGCTTCGCCGGCAATCAAGTCCCGGACTTCAATACCCTGCCCGCGGATTTCCTGGAGCAGGCTGAATCCCTCCAGGTCGGTGTAAAGGTGCCAGAAACTGGCTTTGCTGGCGCCGGCCCTTTAACCTTCGCCTTCAAGCTGGCGCCCCATGAAAAACCAGGCACCTATATCCTTGAATATGTCAGCAAACTTCGCAAAACCGATGGCCAGAAGACCCTGAAAAGCGTCTTGCAGATCAAGCCGGGAGAATGGATTCCCATCGGCAGTATGATGAATACCATGATCCAACAGGGACAGCAGGTGAACCAGAACTTCCTGATGGCCCTGCGCCTGACTCCGAGTGTGCCCTAGGCACACTCGACCCTGTGCTCCGGTATTTATACCTACGACTGAAAATAACGCTGGCTTTCCCACCGTAACCCGGTATAGTGACCCTAGTTAGATAAATTCAGTGATAGTTAAGCTAAATCCACAAGACGTTCCTCGAATTTGTAGTCCGTAGTGCCTCGTCCTGTTTTTGATTAAGTCCTATCTGTATTTTTCTAGTTGTGCCCAACAGGGCTTTGTCATCTTTTGCTAAACAGGATTCGATATGTCTAATTCTTCTACTGGCACCGTTAAGTTCTTCAACGAAACCAAAGGCTTTGGCTTTATCACCCAAGACTCTGGTCCCGACGTCTTTGTTCACTACAGCGCTATCACCGGCAGCGGCTTCAAAACCCTGGTCGAAGGCCAGCGTGTAGAGTTCACCTACTCCCAAGGCAAAAAAGGCCCGCAAGCCGACAGCGTTTCACCGCTGTAATCATCTTCCTGCAATTGCCGAACGGTTTCCGGATACAGCGACCAACCGTGATGATGTCTCGAGCAGGCATCCACGGCGACTCCCGATCCACTCCAGTCGTCCTTCGGCAAGAGCGAGATGGTTGAAAGGCTGTATTCAACGGCTTTTTGCCCACAAAATAACCGCGACCAGTTCGCGGTTATTTTTTGCCTTCAAAATGACGTCCCTTCCCTTCAAGCCCTCCATTGCAGCCCGGGAAAAGCGCTCCTAGCGTAAACGCCGTACCCCTGAAAACTTGTGGTTCTCGTCGAACTGGATCTCAAAGGTGCCTTGAATTCCTTCATGGGTGAGGAATTGGCGGAGGATCATGGCAGGAAACTGAATGGTGCGGCCATCCCTGCTACGGGCATGCACGGTGCGGGCACTCCCCTGATAGAGGCGCACATATTCATCGGCGGGAATGTAGAGATCCAGGATAATACTCTGCATAAGGCTATTATTCCGGCTCTGGGGCAAGCTGCCAAGTGTAGCCTCGGGAAACGGGGCCAAGCCCCGCTCCCGAGTTACGCCCCGGCTTAGAGGGCGTCGTCAGAGGTACCGCTATGCCGGGTGCTCTGGGCGATATCCAAGAGCTCCCGCAGGGCAACGGAGAACATGGCGAACTCCGGCGACTTGACCGCTTTCAGCTCTGCCAGCATCAGGTTCCAGCGCTGGATCAGATCCTGCTGGCCTTGAGCCCAATGCTCGATACGCTCGGTCGCGCTGGCTTGCGGGTCGGTCTGCTGCAGGATACCCACGGTCAGTGCCCGCTGCTGCCAATCCAGATCTTCCTTGAAGGTGTCCCGAGCCAGGGATTGCCAATGGCTTGCAGGTTTGAGGCAGGCAATCTGCAAGGCAAACCATTGCAGCTCCAGGCGCTCGCCAATGGCAAAAAACAGGTCTGCCACCTCACGCAAGGCCACACCGGTCTGGTGGTGGGCATCCACAATCCCCAGGGCGGAATACAGGTAGGGTGCGGACGCAACAACCTTCGCCAACTCCGCCGGCACACCCTGCTCTTCCAGATAACTATGATGGCGAGTCCAGTGCTCCAGCTGGCTACCCCGTAGCAGGGTCGGCCAATGGCCGCTTATTTCACGGACACCTCCGGCAAACTTGGCGATATTCTCCACCAGATCCAACCGGCTGCGATGGTTGCGCAGCACCCAACGGCATGCCCGCGCCACCATCCTGGTCAGCTCATTCATCATGCGGATCTGAACATCACTCTTGACGCGACAATCCAGGGCCTCAATCGCGCTCCAGTGCTGCTCCAGGTCGAAGATATCCCGTACCACGATATAGGCCCGGGCGATCGCGGCAGTGCTGGCGCCCGTGGACTGGCTCAAGCGGTGCACAAAGGTAATCCCCATGCGGTTGACCATCTCGTTGGCTACCTGCATGGCAACAATCTCCCGACGCAAGCGGTGCCCGCGCAGTTGATCGCCATACTGTTCGATCAACCGGGGCGGGAAGACCGCAGCCAACTCGCGGGCCATATAGTCGTCATCGCCCAGGGCGCTTTCGATCAATTCTTCCTTAACGCCAGCCTTAACGTAGGACAGCAGGACAGCCAGCTCGGGCCGGGTCAGGCCCTGGTTACGGGACTTGCGCTCCAGGATGACGTCGTCCTCCGGAATGAACTCCAACGCCCGATTGAGTCGGCCGGAGGCTTCCAGGTCATTGATCAGGCGCCGGTATTCCTCAACGCGCAGGGCGGACTGGGATTCTGCAATACTCAACGCCTGGGTCTGGCGGTAGTTGTTCTTCAGAACCAAATCCGCGACCTCGTCCGTCATGTCTGCCAACAGCTGGTTACGCTGCTCTTCCGTCAGGCCCCCTTCGGCCACGACTTGGCTGAGCATGATCTTGATGTTCACTTCATGGTCGGAACAATCCACGCCACCGGCATTGTCGATGAAGTCGGTGTTGAGACGGCCGCCATTCAAGGCGTATTCAATCCGTCCACGCTGGGTCATCCCCAGGTTGCCGCCCTCGCCAACTACCCGGCAACGCAGATCCCGTCCATCCACCCGGACTGCATCATTGGCCTTGTCCCCAACATCCACGTTGTTCTCTTCAGAGGACTTGATGTAAGTACCAATGCCGCCATTCCAGATCAGATCCACAGGCGCTTTCAGCAAGGCAGAGATCAGCTGGTTCGGCGTCAGTTGGTCTTCGGTGATCCCCAACCGCTCCTTCATTTGCGGGCTGATGGCAATGGACTTCTGGGAACGCAGGAAGACCCCACCGCCTTCGGAAATCAGGCTGGCGTCATAGTCGGCCCAGGAGGAACGGGGCAGCTTGAACAGCCGCTCACGCTCACAGAAGCTCAGTTCCGGATCGGGATTCGGGTCGACAAAGATATGCATGTGGTTGAACGCCCCCACCAACTGGATGTGTCGTGAGCGCAGCATACCGTTGCCGAACACGTCTCCGGCCATATCGCCGATACCAACCACGGTAAAGTTCTCGGAGCGGGTATCAATCCCCATTTCGCGGAAGTGGCGCTCTACGGATACCCAGGCACCCCGGGCGGTAATTCCCATTTTCTTGTGGTCATAGCCGTTGCTGCCGCCCGAGGCGAACGCATCTCCCAGCCAGAAGCCATATTCCGCCGCCAGGGCATTGGCAATGTCGGAGAAGGTGGCCGTTCCCTTGTCGGCGGCAACCACCAGATAGGGGTCGTCGGAGTCGTGACGGACCACCCGGGCCGGCGGTACTACGGCTTCGCCTTCCAGGTTGTCGGTGATATCCAGCATGCCCCGGATAAACATCTGGTAACAGGCCACGCCTTCCTTGAGCCATGCTTCCCGGTCTCCTTCCGGAAGAGCTTTGGCGACAAAGCCTCCTTTGGCTCCGGCAGGTACGATAACCGAGTTCTTGACCTGCTGGGCCTTGACCAAGCCCAACACTTCCGTGCGGTAGTCTTCCAGGCGGTCGGACCAGCGCAGGCCACCCCGGGCCACCTTGCCACCCCGCAGGTGGATACCTTCCACACGGGGGGAATAGACAAAAATCTCATACTCCGGCAGGGGCAACGGCATCTCCGAAATCTCCGCAGGGCGGAACTTGAAGGAGATATAGGGCTTGGGCGTATCGCCTCCCTGGTAGAAGTTGGTACGCAGCGTGGCGCAAATCAACTCCACATAGCGCCGCAGGATGCGGTCCTCACTGAGATTATCAACCTGCTCCAGGCCTGCGGCGATTTCTGCTTGCAACTTGGCCTGCAGCTCCAGGCGCTGCTCGACACTCTCCGTCCGGTCCGGATCAAAGCGGGTCTCGAACAACTGCAGGATCAGGCGGGCAAGATCTGTTTGGGAAGCCAGCGTCCCGGCAATGAAATCCTGGCTATGGCTGATGCGGATCTGGTGCATGTAGCGGGCATAGGCACGTAGCAGGACGATCTGACGCCAGTTCATACCGGCCATCAACACCAGGCGGTTAAAGGCGTCGTTCTCAGCTTCACCGGACCAGACGCGGACCAGCAACTCCTCCAGGCTCTCACGAACGGAGTCGAGTTCAATAACGCGCCCATCGAAGCTTTCCAGGGCGAAGTCATGGATCCAAATGGTGCGCTCGTTGCGATCCTGTGTCTTGTAGGAGGTCTCACCAATGACCCGCAGCCCCAGGTTTTCAAAAACGGGCAACACGTCGGAAAGCAACAGCCGGCTCTCCGGATGGAACAGCTTCAAGTGCAGAACCTTCTCAGAGTCTTCCTGTGCACGGCCGAAGCTGATTCCCAGGGGCTTGTTTCCATCCAGCGCTGCCAGGTGGCCGATATCCTGGGCCGCCTCCCGTGGAGAGAAGTTATCCTGATAGCTACGGGGAAAGGCGTTCTGATAGCGTTGGAAATAGACGCCGGCCTGCTCTGCACCATAGGCCTCTGCCAGCGACTCCCGCAAGCCATCATGCCAGGACTGGGCAAGGGCACGGATTTGATTTTCCAACTCCCGCTCGTTGAGGGCCCGTTGCTCCATGGGCTGAACCCGCAGGGTAAACAGGGTCCGGGCCAGGACAGACTCAGAGAAATGGGTTACGAACTCCACATCGCTTGCGCCCAAGGCTTCGACAAGCAGATTGGAGATTTTCTGCCGCAACTCCGCGTTGTATCTGTCCCGCGGCACATAGACCAACGCGGAGACGAAACGGCCGAGCGCGTCTTCCCGCAGGAAGAGCCGGATTTGGCGCCGCTCCTGGATATTCAGGACTGACAAGGCGATGTTGTAGAGCTCGTCAGTGTCGATCTGGAACAACTCGTCCAGCGGATAGGTAGCCAGGATCTGCTCCAGCTCCCTGCCTGAATAATCACTCAGATCCAACCCGGCGCGCTCCTGCACGGCCGCCACCTTGTGACGCACCAGCGGAATCTGGCTCGGGCTCTGCTGATAGGCGGAGGCCGTATAAAGGCCAAGGAACCGATAAGCGCCGATCACTTCGCCGGCGTCGTTCAAGCGTTTGACCAGCACCACATCGGTATAGACCGGGCGATACACCGTGGAGCGCTGGGGGGATTTAGCAAATAGCAGAGTCCCAGGCTGGAGCAAACGCTCACGGATCTGGGCCGGTTCCTGGGCGAGATCCACCCGCGACGCACGAATCTCTTCACTTTGGCGAATGCCCAACTGGGAGCCATCCACCAATTGCCAGAGCAACTGGCCGCCCTCTTTTACCAGCTCAAACTCTTCATAGCCCAGGCACAGGAAGTGGTCTTTCTGCATCCAGTCCAGAAACGCAGCCTGCTCCTCGCCAGTGGCAGACAGGCTTTGGGCCAGTTCCTGCAGGCGCGCCCGGATCTTCCCGCTGTCATCGGCCACGACGCGCACATCAGCCAGAATGTTTTCCAAGGCGACGCGCAGGGCCTCAAGCTCTTCAGGTTCAGCCTGGCGGTCGATTTCGAAGTACATCAAAGCTTCGCGCTGATCTGCCGGGCAGAAGTTGTCTTTGGTCAACAGACTTTGCAGTTTGCCATCGGCATCACGGTCAACACAGAGCACAGCGTGCAGAATGGTATGGGCAGTCAGCCCTTGGCGATTGAGCTCCATCCGCACGGAATCCATTAAGAACGGAATGTTCCGGTGCAGAATGACAACCGGGGTATGAGGCGATTGCCAGCCATGGGCTTCCAAATCCGGATTGAATACCCGAACCTTAGGCTGGTCCGCCTTGTGTTGTTGGAGAAGTTCCCAACTGGCCACCACCGCTCCATAGATATCATCCAACCGGCGATAACGGATTTCCTCGACTGGTACCGCTTCGAAGTAGTCCCGGGAAAACCGGGTCAGTTGTTGGGCCAGTTCCGCGGACAACCTGGCGGAAAACTCTGATTCAAGCAACTGGAGGAACTGTTCTTTGTTATCGGTGTCAATCACATTCATAACGCTTCCCGTTCAGCCGGTTTAATGGTGTTGGGGGTCAGTGGTTTACATCGAATACCGGCCTCTGTGGATAACCAACAGGTTGTAATTCGATGGGCCGACCACATGTAGAGAATCATTCGACTTCAAGACCAATCGGTCAAAAAGCAGACCATTTGGTCGTTTTTCAGGCTCTTTCCCGCTAGAGGGGTGAATGAGCGGGGGCCGATTATTACATGGCAGCAACTTAAGGCAAGTGATTGGGCGATTTTCGAACCAAAAATCCCGAAATTAACCCAATTTTTTAGCAGGAACGGATTTCCGGCACCGTTTTGGAAACCAGCTCGGCGGGGAAATAGAACCTGTGTCCGGAGCCAACAAGGTGGTTTTCACCACAAGGCAAACACCTGCCCCGTTGGCTCCAATTAAGTAAAAATAAAGATCACAAGGAAAACAAACCTATGCAGCATCAGGAGGCCTTTCAGGAACTCAGGCGCTACCTGTCGGAGCGAATTATTGGTCAACAGCATCTGGTCGAGCGGTTACTGATCACCTTGCTCGCCGATGGCCACCTCTTGGTTGAAGGTGCCCCCGGCCTGGCCAAAACCAAGGCGATCAAGGAACTTTCCCGCAAGATCGAGGGGGATTTCCAGCGGATCCAGTTCACCCCGGACCTATTACCCGCGGATATTACCGGGACTGACATTTACCGCCCCGAAGACGGTAGTTTCAAATTCCAGCCCGGCCCCATCTTCCACAACCTGATCCTGGCCGACGAAATCAACCGGGCCCCTGCCAAGGTACAATCCGCCCTGCTGGAAGCCATGGCCGAGCGCCAGGTTAGTGTGGGCAGCCGTACCATTCCCCTGGCCCCCCTGTTCCTGGTGATGGCCACCCAGAACCCAATCGAGCAAGAAGGCACCTACCCTCTGCCGGAAGCTCAGCTTGACCGCTTCCTGATGCAGGTAAAAATCGGTTATCCCAATCTGGAAGCCGAACGCCAGATTCTCCGGCTGAACCGCCAGGAGCCCCAGCAGACAGCTCCGATTGAAGCGTCCGAACGGGTTCGTCAGACGGATATCTTTGCCGCCCGGGAGGCCGTCATGGGCCTTTATATGGCAGAACCGGTAGAGGAATACATCGTGCAGCTGATCATGGCCACCCGGGAACCGGGCCGTTACGACCAGCGTCTGGCTGCCTGGATCCAGTACGGCTCCAGTCCCCGGGGCACCATCGCCCTGGACCGTTGCGCCCGCGCCCACGCCTGGCTGCAGGGGCAGGACTTTGTCAGCCCCGACAATGTACAGGCCGTGGTCCACGACGTATTGCGCCACCGCCTGTTGCTGAGTTTCGAAGCCGAAGCGGACGGCATTACGCCGGACCATGTCATTGACGACCTTCTTAAACTGGTTCCTGCTGCCTAGGAAAGTCCCATGTCGCTGTTTTTCCGACGTTCTCCTGGTGCAGCTTCGGTTCCTGTGGAACAACTGCATCGGGCCTATATCAGCCTGGGAGAGCTGGCACGCCTGCGTTTTCAGGCCCGTTCCCTGAAGCTGCGGCCGGACCGGCGTGCTCTGAGACAAACGGCGGGAGCCCATCTGTCGAGGTTTCGCGGGCGGGGGATCGACTTCGCGGAAGTCCGCCAATACCAGCCGGGCGACGATATCCGCACCATCGACTGGCGGGTCACGGCACGGCGTGGCAAACCCCACACCAAGCTGTTCCAGGAGGAGCGGGAGCGCCCCGTACTCTTGCTGGTGGATCAGTCCCTGTCCCAGTTTTTTGGCAGCCGCCTGGCTTTCAAGTCAGTCCGCGCCGCCGAGTTGGCGTCTCTGTTGGCCTGGGCCACGGTTCAGCGGGGAGATCGGGTCGGTGGCTTGGTCTTCTCCGATTTTGGTCACCACGAGTTGCGCCCCGGCCGCAGCCAAAAGGATGTCTCACGCTTTCTCAAGCTGCTCCATGCCTTTAACCGCCAGCTGAGCCTGGAAAAGCTGGGGCAGCCCGTCAGCTTTGACCTGAATCAGGCCCTGGCGGAAACACGCCGGATCGCCAAGCCTGGCAGCCTGATTTTCGTGATCAGTGACTTCCAGGACCAAAATGACGAAACCCGCCGACATCTCCATCTGCTGGCCCGTCACAATGACTTGATCGCCTTCTGTACCTATGACCCTCTGGAAGCCAGCCTGCCGGCATCCGGTGTCTATGGAGTCAGCGACGGGCAGCACAGCCTGCGGATCGACGCCGGCGATAGCCGACTGCGCCAGGCCTTCAGTGGCTCCTATGAAAACAACCTGAAACAGTTGAAGGACACCCTGGCCAAGGCATCCATTCCCCTGATCCAGGCCAGCACCCAGGACTCTGCCCTGGATGTGCTACGCCGAACCTTTACCAGTGCGTCAATGCCATGACTGAACAAGAACTATTGAGCCAACTCAAGGATATTGCCGAACCCGCGCCTGTCCCCTGGTGGCCGCCCGCGATAGGCTGGTGGCTGCTGGCGCTCGTGGTCCTGGCTCTTTTGATCGGCCTGATCTTTTGGCTGGTGCTTCGCCATCGCCGGAACCGCTTTCGGAAACTGGCCCTGCTGGATCTGGCAAGAATTCAACAGCACTACCAGGAGCATCCCGACCCTCAAGCCCACTTGAATGCCCTTAACAGGCTCCTGAAACGGGTTGCCATTACCCGCTATGGACGGGAAAAGGTCTCGTCGCTCCATGGTGAGCCATGGTGCCGCTTCCTGAATGAACAGGCTCCAGGCATGAATTTCCTGAGCGGACCCGGCCAGCTCTTTGGCACCGCCCAGTATCGCCCGGCAACGGAATTCCCCATGGAGCCCCTGCATCAAATGGCTTGCGACTGGATACGGAGGTGCCGATGATCGAGTTGCTCTGGCCCTGGATGCTGATTCTGCTACCCCTTCCCTGGCTGCTGCCCCGGAGCCGCACGCCGGGAGAAGTCCATGAGCAGGCGCCCCTGGTGCCTTTCTATGCCCGGATCAGCCAACTGCAAAGGGAGTTGGGAGGGACGGCCACGCACAAACAGAACTCCCGGTTGCAGACCTGGCTAATGGGGCTGGCCTGGCTGGCTTTGGTCCTTGCCGCCTGCCGTCCCCAGATGATCGGCGATCCTGTCCAATTGGACGTGAGCGGGCGGGATCTGATGCTGGCAGTAGACGTTTCCCCCAGTATGAACGAGCAGGACATGGTCTGGCACGGATACCAGTCAACTCGCCTTCATGTGGTCAAGGAAGTGGTCAAGGACTTTGTTTCCAAACGCCAGGGGGACCGGGTCGGACTCATCCTGTTCGGTACGCAACCCTATGTGCAGGTGCCTCTCACCTTCGACTTGAAAACCGTCAACCAGTTAGTGGATGAGGCCATGCTGGGCATTGCCGGCCGGGCTACCGCGATTGGAGATGCCGTGGCCCTGGCGGTTAAGCGCCTGCGGGAGCGTCCGGAACAAAGCCGGGTTCTAATCCTGTTGACGGACGGAGCCAATACCGCGGGAGAGATTCCGCCCCTGAAAGCTGCTGAACTGGCCGCAGCCGAACGTATCAAGATCTACAGTATCGGCATCGGTGCAGAAGAAATTCTGCGCCCTGGCCTGTTTGGCTACCGACGTGACAATCCCTCGATCGACCTGGACGAGGACATGCTAAAAGAAATGGCCGCCCTGACCGGCGGCCAATACTTCCGTGCCCGCAGCTCCAGCGAGCTGGAAATGGTCTACGAAGCGGTCAACCAGCTAGAGCCGGTCAGCCAGGAGCAGAAATTCTACCGGCCGGTTAAAGCCTTGTTTTACTGGCCCTTAGCTGCCGCCCTTGGTCTCAGCGCCCTGCTGATTCTAAGTCAGGTCTTGGGTGGCCTTCGCCGACGCGCACAGGCTCCACAACCTAAGGAGGCAGAGTCATGAATATTCTGGGCAACCTCCACCTGCTGCGCCCTGAATGGCTTTGGGCCCTACTGCCACTGGGCGTGCTCCTGATCCTGGCCCGGCGCCGGGGCGTCGGCGAGAGCCGCTGGCATCAGGTGATTCCCAAAGAACTCCTGCAACACCTGATTCCTCAGGGCACCAGGCTTCGCCGGCGCCCCTTGCTGTCGTTGAGCCTCGTTTGGCTGATCACAGTGATTGCCCTGGCAGGCCCTGCCTGGCAAAAACAGCCACAACCCCTGCAGACGAAAGCGGATCACCTGGTGGTGATTCTGGATCTTTCCCTCTCCACCCTGGCAACCGATTTACAGCCCAACCGCCTGACCCGGGCCAAGCAGAAACTTTCAGACCTTCTGCAGCAGCGCCAGGAAGGCCAAACGGCACTGGTTGTCTATGCCGGCGACAGCCATGTAGTCTCGCCTCTGACCGACGATTCGGCGACGGTCCTGGCCATGGTGCCGGCCCTGGATCCTTTCATTATGCCGGCCCTGGGCAGCCGCCCTGAACGGGCCGTGGCCCAGGCCATTGGCCTGTTGGAAAATGCCGCGGTTCCTCATGGACGCCTGCTGCTGCTGACCGATGACATGACCACAGCCCAGGCGACCCAGATCAAGGCGTTGCTCAAACCCACCCCTTACCGGCTGAGCATCATTGCCATCGGCACCGCCGCCGGCGGCCCCATCCAGATCCCCGAGCGGGGCTTCCTGCAAGATAACCGCGGCCAGGTGATTATTCCCTCCGTGAATGAACCGCTGCTGAAAGAGCTGGCTCAGGATCTGGGCGGGGGCTTCGCCAGCATCAGCCTCGACAACCGGGACCTGGATGCCACCTTAGGCAATGGCTTGGCGGAAGCCGACTATACCCAACAAGACAGCAACCTGAACTTCGATCTGTGGCAGGATGAGGGCTATTGGCTGGTACTGTTGGTTATTCCCTTGGCCCTGTGGCTGTATCGGCGCGGCGCCTTCCTGGCCCTGTTCCTGGGCCTGGGGTTCTTCCCCCAGCCTAGCGAGGCCTTTGAATGGCAGAGCCTTTGGAAAACCCAGGATCAGCGGGGCCAGCAAGCCTACCAGTCCGGACAGTTTGATGAAGCGGCCACCCTTTTTGAACGGCCCGACTGGAAAGGCAGTGCTCTGTATCGGGCCGGAAATTACGAGGCCGCCGCCCAGGAGTTTGCCGGACAGCAAACACCGGATAGCTTCTACAACCTCGGCAACAGTCTTGCCCAGGCTCAGCAGTATGAACAGGCCATTGCCGCCTATGAGCAAGCCCTGGCGTTACAGCCAGATCATGAAGCAGCCCGCCACAACAAAGACTTGATCGAGCGCTTTCTCCAGCAACAGCAACAGCAACAGCAACAGCAACAGCAACAGCAACAGCAACAGCAACAGGGCGAGCAAAACCCAGATGAGCAATCTGGACAACAAGGCTCAGAACAGCCCCAGCCCGACTCTTCCGGGCAGCCGGGGGATGACTTGCCCACAGAGCAGCAACCATCACAGCCTAACCAAGAGCCCGGCACGGACTCCCAGCCTGAACCCCAAGCGCAGGATATGCAGGCGGCCCAGCCCACTCCGCCAGATGAGCCGGGCCAAGCCCAGGAGGATGGTGCGCTGGCCGATGCGCCCCTCGACCAGGAGCAGCAACAAGCCAACGAACAATGGCTCAGGCGGGTGCCCGATGACCCCGGCGGGCTGCTCAAGCGCAAGTTTGAACTGCAATATCGTGAACGCGGCTATCAGGAACGACAACCCACGGATCAACCCATATGGTAACAATACATAAGGTTTTAAGATTTCTATCCCTGGCCTGCTTGCTGTTGGCCGCCGGGCTACAGTCAGCTGTCGCCGACAGCCTGACTGCCAGCGTGGACCGTACCCAAATCTCCGCCAATGAATCACTGCAACTGTCGTTGAGTGCCTCCATGGACGTGAGCTTTAGTTTCAACATGTTGGACCTCCGGCTGCCAAGTCCTGACCTGGACCCGTTGCAGGAAGACTTCGAAATTGTGGATCAGCGCCAGCGCTATAGTTTCCAGAGTATCAACGGACAGAACCGGGCCAACATTACCTGGAACCTGACCCTGATGCCCAAGCGCACCGGTACGCTGACCATTCCCTCACTCAAGTTCCGGGAGGCCCAATCGGAGAGTATCCAGATTCAGGTCACTGAAACGCCAGCAGGCTCACGCCAGCATGAACCGGTCTTTCTGGAAGCCCAGGTCAGCAAGGATGAGGTGTTCGTCCAGGAGCAACTGATCTACACCCTGCGCCTCCATTACCTGCACGATATTCTGGGCGGAGATCTGAGCGCGCCGGAGCTACCCGATGCGATCGTCAAGCAGATCGACAAGCAGCAGGAATACAGCCGCAATGTTGATGGAACAACCTATATGGTTATCGAGCGTAGCTACCTCATTATTCCCCAGAAAAGCGGAAGCCTGGATATCGAACCCCAACGCTTCAGCGGCAGCTTCTATAACTCCCGCCTGCGCAGCCGACAACACCTGCAAGCCCGTTCGGAAGCCATTTCCATCCAGGTCAAACCGCCCTTGGCGAAAAGTGGCAGCAAGCCCTGGCTGCCGGCCATGAGCCTGGTACTGGACGAACAGTGGAGCCGCAACCCCGACGAGCTGGAAGTAGGCGACTCCGTCACCCGCACCTTGACGATTAAGGCCCTGGGGCTTGAGGGCTCCCAGTTGCCTCCCCTGCCCCGCCAGGACGTTCCGCAACTTAAGCAATATCCGGAACAACCCCAGATCAATAGCGAAACCCACGCCAATGGTGTCACCGGCACCCGTGTGGAGCGCACTGCCATCGTCGCGGTACAAGGAGGTGAAGTGCAGCTGCCAGAAATTCAACTGCCCTGGTATGACACCACCAACAATGAATGGCGTGTGGCTGTGGTTCCGGCGCGCATCCTTCATATCAAAGGTGCACCCGGCTCCACCTCCAGCACGACTCCCGCACCGGGAGCCAGCCCGGCCCAGGCTCTTGAAGAGCCTCCGATGGCCGGAGACCAGATGGCCCATTCTCCGACCCTGTCTGACCCGGCTGACAGCCGGCTGCCCTGGCCTTGGATCAGCCTGGCCCTGCTGGTGCTCTGGCTGGCTACCTTGGGCCTGCTGATCGCCTGGCGGCGCTCGCCCCGGCCACCAAAGACCGACACCAAATCTATGGCAGGGGATCGGGAACAGCAGGCCTTCGCCCAACTTAAGGCAGTGGCCGATCAGGACTGGCCCCAAGTGCGCCCCGCCCTGTTACATTGGGGACGCTGTTTCTGGCCACAGCACCGGATCCATTCCTTGGCCGAGCTAATGGAGCTGGCCCAGTCACCAGCTCTCACTGATGCCATCCGCACCGAGGAAGCACGCTGCTACAGCCCGGAAAATCAGGCGCCGAGCCTGGCGAAGGAAGTCATTGAGGAAGTTGAGCGGATACGGGCGGGGAAGCGGCAGTCTGTCAAACAAGAAAGAGCCGAGCTTGCTGAGCTCTATCCTGTCGAGACTGCAATACGCTAGAAGGTGAGCAAGTAAAAAAGACTGGAGTCACAGCAGACACGGGGGCGGGCGCAGGCTTGCTTGAACCGCCCCGGTCCAACCCCTGACGGGGATCAGACGCTAATGGTTTCCACCAACACGGTTTTGATAATAAAGCCAACAACCCCGAGGCCCAGGGCAAAGAAAAGAACCGATGCTCCCCACTTGCCGGCCTTGGATCGTTTAGCCAGATCCCACACGATAAAGGCCATAAAACCGATTAAGCCAGCTACCAAGACAGTGAGCGAGATTGATTCGAACGTTTCAATATCCATAATATCCCCCCAAAATGGTCAGCTATTATAAAAACAGTCTGGCCCAAAAAGGAACTGGCGTAAAAAAGCGCTACAACAATGGGGGGAACAGACTCCCTGACCGAAAGGCCGGCGACAAGGGCAAGGTGCTTTCTCTCCACTACACACTGCGGCGAACAGCGGGGCGAGTTAGCCGGTTATAGCTTTCCCATCACAATGGCGGCGAAGCGCTCCAACAGGGCATGGGCCTGGGGCGTTTCTTCCACGGCTGCCAAAAGCTGCTCCGGGCTCTTCCCTTCTTCCCGCAACTTGGGGGCAAAGGCTTCCACATATTCCCTCATGATCTGGGCGTTGAACTCCGGATGGAATTGCACGCCCCAGGCCCAGTCTCCCACCCGAAAGGCCTGGCAGGGCTCGAACGCCGTCGCAGCCAGGAGCTGCGCGCCTTCAGGCAGCTCCACAACGGACTGGGCATGGGTGAGATGGGCCATGAACTGCCCTGGAAAGTCCTGAAAAAGTTGATCCGAACGGGCGTAAGGGCCTAGCTCGACGGGCCAAGTACCGATTTCCCGCCCTTGGGGGTGATAATCCACTTTTCCACCCAAGGCATGGGCCAACAATTGATGGCCATAGCAGACGCCCAGTATGGGGATTCCCCTGCCAACTGCCTCTTTGAGCCAGGTAGCCGTGCCTTCGCTCCAGGCTTCCCGATCGGTCACCATGGCCGGCGAGCCCGTCACCAGCGCACCGCTCACCTCAGACCAGTCCGGCAGTTCCTCCCCCGCCGGAGGCTCAACGATACGGCACTTCAAGCCCAGGGGCTCAATCCGCTGCACAAACCAATCCTCAAAATCTCCATGATTTTTCCGGATACTCGCAAAGGTACTTCCGGCCTTGATGATCAAGAGAGGTTTGAAGATCGCTTCCTGGCCTGCATTGCTCATGGACTTCACCTTTGCTCATGGGTGTCTGGGTTTGCTCCCAATGGATTAATGGGAGCGGCTGGTAAGGTCTTCTAAACTAACTCAGGAGCCTTCACCAAATCCAGTCTCAGCCCTTCCCACCACCGAACCGGTCGAGCCGGGCCAACTTGCCCTGTCTGTCCGCTGGCAGGTATAACACAAGTAGGTATGTGCCTGCGGGCAAGGCTTTTGGGGATTCGTCCACTTTAAGCCGATCGATTCAACCCGTTACGTTGGATGAATGACCCAAAAGCGTTATGTCACCACTGAACAGGAGGATCAGAAGCATCTATGCAGCAGAAGATTTGTGTCAAAGCCCGGGTTTCCGGGAAAGTTCAGGGTGTTTCCTATCGGGCCTATACCCAACGGGAAGCCCTGCGCCTGGGACTCACCGGCTATGCCCACAACCTGCCGGACGGGCGGGTTGAAGTCTTGGCTTGCGGCCCGGAGTCCCAGGTACGGCAACTGCTGGAATGGTTACATCAGGGATCCCCAAACGCCCGAGTCACCGGTGTCGAAACCGAGCCCAGCCCCTGGCAGGAAGTGACCGACTTCACCACCGGCTAAAGGGTTAACTCCGCAGCCGTTTCCCACCGTGCCTTTACATTCCGCAAAGGCCTGTATATATTTCCACTATCTGTATATACAACCAGACCTTTCGGCTCCGCTCCCCACGGGAGCAGAGCCGGTTCAAGAGAGCGATTTCATGATTAAACTGACCAAGCGCCAGGCCGAAGTCCTGGAACTGATCAAACGTCATATCGACGAAACGGGCTACCCTCCCACCCGTGCGGAAATCGCCACTTCACTGGGTTTTCGCTCCGCCAACGCCGCCGAAGAGCACTTGAAGGCCCTTGCCCGTAAAGGTGCCATTGAAATGGTTCCCGGCGCATCCCGGGGGATCCGCCTGCCCGAATCTGAAACCGAGCAAGATCCGGGCATCCCGATCATTGGGCAGGTTGCGGCAGGCCAGCCCATTCTGGCCCAGGAGCATATTGAAGATTACTGCGCCATGCCGCCAAACTTTTTCACGCCCGCAGCGGATTACTTCCTGCGCGTCAAAGGAATGAGTATGAAGGATGTGGGGATTCTGGATGGCGACCTGCTGGCAGTCCACCGCACCAACCAGGCGCAGAATGGCCAGATCGTGGTAGCCCGGATCGATGATGAAGTCACGGTCAAGCGCTTTCAGCGCAACAGGCACGAAGTACGCCTGATTGCAGAGAACGAAGACTTCGCACCGATTGTCATCGACCTGCGGGAGCAGGAGTTACACATCGAAGGGTTGAGTGTCGGGGTTATTCGTAAAAGCAGCCACTAGCCGGAAAGCCCTGGATACCGCCAATCCAGGCGGTAGCTAGCCTCAGCGGGCCTGCTGCTCCCTCTGCCCCCAATCCAGCATTCCACCAATTGCCGCTTTAGTGGCCTCCCCGGTCCCGGGGAGGCTCCAGCAACCCCTTAGTGAATGGTCGGGCTAGGCTGCCGACTACGGGTGAGCATGGTCTCGATCTCATCAGCCATATCCTGGGTCGCCCCCAGGTTCGATACGGTCTGGATAGCCGCACTGATCATGGCCCGCACCACGGTTGTGCTATGTTGCTGTAGCACTTCCTGCGCTTCCCGGGAGAAGCTGATCCTCACCAGGGAGTCGCCATCACCGTCAGCGCGCTGCAGCGCATAATCACCATTGGAGAGTTGCACGATTTCTAGGTAGGAAGCCGGCATAAACAGTACCTCTCACAGAAAATAATCAGTTATCCATTCGCTAGGCCATTTGTGGAAACCCGCCATCCAGGCCGGGCTCCCTCCGCCTCAAGACGCTACCACTCCTGGGTGCGTTCCCTGAATGCGATGACATAGTCCTTCAGGTCTTGCAATAACAACTGGTAGCGCGACATCCCTTCACCCTCGGCTGCCGCCAGTGACAACTCCACCGGAACCTGTGTCTCCGGCTTGGGGCGGGGATAAAGGCACGCCTCCTGCTCCCCTAACAATAACCTTAGCCAACTTTTCGGGGTTTCATACAGACCCAACAAAAAAGCTACTTCTGAATTGGTGGCGCCCAGCTTTTTTTCAAGGTCTGACAAACTGGAAATGCGCTCTTTGCCCCCTTTGGGAAGATTGAAGGATTCGCCGATCTCGTTCAACAGCCCGAGCCAGGCTTCATGCAGCAGAAACAGTCCAGCCTGTCGGGCACTCTCCTGAAAGGCGGGATTGGCCCCTGTGGCCCCGGTGCCCATCCAGTCAAATTGCAGCCGTGCCAGATAAAGCTTCTGGTTAGTGTATGGAGCCCAAAAACCTGCCATGAACGCTCCTGTAAATCCGCTCTAACCCAGGGCAGAAAATAAGATCATGAGGTCTAATTTAAACTTACCTGTCATAATATGGAACGTGGTTTATAAAAAGAACCAGCAGAAAAAGCTGAGATCGGCTATCTTTAGCTGATTGCTTTGATTAGGAGGAACAGCTCTGCCCAGTCCTTTATCGGGGATAGAGCCCTGCCTTCGCATGAAACGGAAGCCATAAAGAGAATAGAGACAGCGAAGTATGAAAAAGAAGTTCTTGCTAGCCATGTCCATGATTTCAAGACAGCGCCTCCTCCAGGCCGTGTCCATCCTGGGGATTGGATTAAGCCTGACTGCCCAGGCGGCTGTGACCAAAGAGGAAGCCCAGCGGCTGGATACTGACCTAACCCCCCTGGGTGCGGAACGGGCAGGCAACGCAGCTGGAACTATTCCTGCCTGGACTGGTGGCCTTGTCGAGCCTCCCCCGGGCTATAAGCCAGGGATGTTCCATCCGGATCCTTTTCCCGGCGACAAGATTCTCTTCACGATTACAGCCGAGAACATGAGTCAGTACGCTGACCACCTGACCGAAGGTCAGAAGGCGCTACTCACCCAATATGCACCAGATTACGTCCTCCACGTGTATCCCACCCGCCGCAGTGCAGCCTATCCAGAACGTATCTATGACCTTCTGAAGCAAAATGCCCTGACGGCAGAACTGCAGGAATACGGCACCGGCGTACGCCATACCATTGGCACCAGCCCGTTCCCAATCCCCAAAAACGGGTTGGAGGCCCTGTGGAACCATACGCTCCGCTATCGGGGTGAAGAAGTGGTGTTCCGTAGCGCCTTTGTCACGCCCTCAGTCCAAGGTTCCTACACTCCGATTGAAATGGAGTACAGCTATTATTTCACCTACAGCCAACCTGGCGCGAAGCTGGAAGATATCGACAACAAGATCTTCTATCTGAAAACACAGATCCTGCAGCCGGCAAGAATGGCCGGTACCATGAACCTGATCCATGAAACGCTCGACCAGGTGCGCTCTCCGCGACTGGCCTGGCGTTACCAGGCTGGCGAGCGCCGTCTGCGCCGCAGTCCTAACCTGGCCTACGACACGGACTTCCCCAACGCATCAGGGCTGAGAACAGTCGACCAGACCGACATGTATAACGGCGCTCCCGACCAGTATGAGTGGACCCTGCTCGGCAAACAGGAAATCTATATTCCCTATAATGCCTACAAGCTCCATTCCGGCGATTTGAAGATCGCGGACATCATCAAGCCCCGCCACATCAATCAGGAGCTGGCCCGCTATGAGCTACACCGGGTATGGGTGGTGGAAGCCAATGTACGGGAAGGTATCAATCACGTTTACAAGAAGCGCCGCTTCTATCTGGACGAGGATTCCTGGCAGATTGTCCTGTCCGAGGAATACAACCGTAACGACGAACTCTGGCGGGTGTCTGAAGCCCACCTGATCAACTTCTACGAAGTGCCTGTGCCCTGGACCACCCTGGAGCTCACCTACGACCTCAAGAGCGAGCGTTATTTCGCGGATGGTCTCGACAATGAGCAACGCCAGCCCCACAACTTCTCTCCCCGGCTGAACGTACGGGAGTTCACCACGTCCTCCGTACGCCGCCAGGCAACGCGCTAACCCTGGCCTGGAAACGAAAATGGGCGCCTTCAGGGCGCCCATTTCTTTGATCACCAGCTTGGCGTCAGACCAAAAAAGGCGGCTCTCAAAGCCGCCTTTTTCCTTCACCAGCCTTAACCCTGGGTCAACTCCAGCAACAGCTTGTTCAGCCGGCTCACATAGCTGGCAGGATCCTTGAGGCTGTCCCCTCCAGCCAGGCAAGCCTGGTCGAACAGGATCCAGGTCAGGTCATTGAAGCGCTCTTCATTGCTTTCGCTATTGAGGCGCTGCAACAACGGGTGCTCCGGGTTAATCTCAAAGATGGGCTTGGACTCGGGCAGTTTTTGTCCGGCGGCTTCCATAATGCGGCGCATCTGCACACCCATGTCGTGCTCGCCCACCACCAAACAGGCCGGTGAGTCCGTCAGACGGTTGGTCACACGCACTTCTTGTACCCGGTCCTTGAGCTGCTCCTGGATCCGCTTGACCAGATCCTCGAACTGCTTGGCCTGCTCCTCCTGCTGCTTCTTCTCTTCCTCGTCCTCGACCTTGCCGAGATCCAGAGCTTCTTTGGTGACATCCTGGAACTGCTTACCGTCGTATTCGTGCAGGTTCCCCATCAGCCACTCGTCGATGCGGTCGTACATGACCAACACTTCGATGCCTTTCTTGCGGAAGACCTCCAGATGGGGGCTGTGGATGGCCCCTTCGAAACTTTCGGCGGCAATGTAGTAGATCTTGTCCTGCCCTTCCTTCATGCGGCCAATATAGTCGTCCAAGGACTGGTCCTGATCCTTGGTGCCGGTATGGGTAGAGGCAAAACGGAGCAGCTTGGCGATTTTCTCGCGGTTGCCATAGTCCTCGGCAGGGCCTTCCTTGAGGACGTTACCAAACTCGTTCCAGAACGTCTTATATTTGTCAGCATCATCCTTGGCAAGCTTGGTCAACATATCCAGAACCCGCTTGGTGAGCGCATTGCGCATGCTCTCCACCGCCTTGTCGTTCTGCAGGATTTCCCGGGACACGTTGAGGGACAGGTCGTTACTATCCACCACACCCTTCACGAAACGCAGGTACAGGGGCAGGAACTGCTCGGCATCATCCATGATAAAGACCCGCTGGATGTACAGCTTCAAGCCGCGAGGCGCTTCCCGCTGCCAAAGGTCAAAGGGCGCCCGGGACGGAATGTACAGCAGACTGGTGTACTCCAGCTTGCCTTCCACCTTGTTGTGGGACCAGGTCAGAGGATCCGCCCAATCATGGGCGATGTGCTTGTAGAATTCCTTGTAGTCCTCTTCCTTCACCTCATTACGGGGCAGTGTCCACAGCGCCGTCGCTTCGTTAACCACTTCTTCCTTCGGCGTGTCCTCTTTCTTTTCCTCGCCTTCGGCCGCCGGCATCGGCTCTGCCTTCATCACGACCGGAAAGGAGATGTGGTCTGAATACTTCTTGACCAGGCTACGCAGGCGCCAGCCATCGGCAAACTCCAGTTCCTCATTCTTCAAGTGAAGGATAATGGTGGTACCCCGGGGCTCGTGGCGAATGGTTTCCACGGTAAAGTCCCCTTCTGCCTTGGACTCCCAGCGCACCCCCTCTTCCGGGCTCGCACCGGCCCGACGGGTCAGGACTTCCACGCGATCGGCCACAATAAACGCCGAATAGAAACCGACCCCGAATTGACCAATCAGCTTGGCATCTTTCTTCTGGTCGCCGCTGAGCTTGGAGAGGAAATCCGCGGTACCCGACTTGGCAATGGTTCCCAGGTTGGTGATGACCTCTTCCCTGCTCATGCCGATACCATTGTCACGAATGGTGATGGTCTTGGCATCCTTGTCGAAATCCAGCCAGATCTTCAGCTCTGGATCGTTTTCATAGAGCTCTGGATTCGACAACGCCTCAAAGCGCAGCTTGTCTTCCGCATCCGAGGCATTGGAGATCAGCTCCCGCAAGAAGATCTCCTTGTTGCTATACAGGGAATGGATCATCAGGTGTAGCAGCTGCTTCACCTCGGTCTGAAAGCCGCGGGTTTCCTTCTGTGCGTCACTCGCCATTGCAGTCATGACTCCTGGTAAAAATTGAACGAAACGTGCATGAGCCGGCCGTCAGGAATTTTGACCGCTCCATGCCGCCGGAACTGGAATGTGGAGGAAAGATGGGGACGGGAGAATAAATTTCAATGCCGCCGGCCCGGGCTCACCGGAAGTCGGCGGCTCCAGGCCGAAACAGGAGGACTAGTCCAGCAGGAAGTGCGCCCTGGCCAGGGCAATGGGTTCGTTACGGGATTTCTGCCAGGCCGTGATGATGACGTTCGCCACCCGGCTGCCTTGGCGAGACACGTGGCATTCCGCATAGGTCTCCCGGTCCAGGCCGGCCCGCAAATAGTCGATGGAGAAATCCACGATCTTGGGAAGGTGGGAAATGCCGTTGAACATGATCAGGTGCAGGGAGGCGGCCATTTCCATAAAGCCCCCGATCACTCCGCCGTGCAAGGCAGGAAGGATAGGGTTCCCCAGGTTGGCCCCCTTTTGCGGCAGGATGAAGATCACGTCATTGCCAAAGCGCTGGCACTCCAGGCCAATATGGCGGGCATAGGGAATGCCGTTGATGATGTCCCGGTAGTCTCCGGTCTGGTGAGCGGCCTGTACGGCTTCCTGCAGGTTCATACCTCCTCCCCCAAGATCATGCTGCGAAACTCTGGCGGTGTGGCATTCTTGCCAATCCGCATAAAGGTGGCGACGCACTGGGCGACCGTGACTGTCGGATCGTCCTGATAGGCGACACAGCGGGTAAAAATGATATTGGATGTAATCCGGTAGCAGGTCGCCCGGGCACGGACCGGCTTACCGGGCTCCGCCGGACGCATGTAGTCCACCCGCAAGTCCAGGGTGGGACACAGCTCAAACTCCGGCAAGGCACAGATCACGCAAGAACCACTGGCGGTGTCCATCAGGGTCGTAATTGCCCCGCCATGGATGATTCCTGTTTCAGGATTACCGACGATCTTTTCCTGATAGGGAAGCTCCAGAATCAAGTCATTGGGTGCTGCGCACACCGTCTTGATTGCCAGCTCGCGACACTGGGCGAGCACGTCCACAAAGCGGCTGACCCGCCCGAATAACACCGGATCATTAACCGGCTCGGGCCCAGCGAGGCTCGGACTCTCGATTGACATGGGAAATTACCTCAGAATTCGTGACACCGATCACAGAGCAAGGTGCGAAATATAGCGGATACAACACCTAAAAGTCATCCACCCACAATGTACAGCCAACAATTCATCAGCCCTGCAAGAGACTGTTAGAATAGTCTCCACTGAACAAGAAGGTTTACGAGCAAGGAAAAAACTCGACATGGCACGCTTAATCCTGAATATCACGGTGTTGATCCTGAGTTTGCTGGGCCTCCAGGGGTGCGCCACCAACCCGGTGACCGGCAAAAGCCAGTTCATGCTGATCAGTGAAAGTCAGGAGCGCCAGCTCGGCGCAGAGCAATATGGCCCCACGATCCAGTCCCAGGGCGGTCAGTACTATCTGGATCCGGATCTCCAGGTTTATGTTCGCCAGGTGGGCGAGAAGCTCGCCCGGGTGAGCGACCAACCAGACCTGCCCTACGAGTTCGTGGTTATCAACAGTTCCATTCCCAATGCCTGGGCATTGCCCTCGGGCAAGATTGCCATCAACCGGGGCCTTCTGACCGAAATGGAGGACGAAGCCCAGCTGGCAGCCGTACTAAGCCATGAAATTGTCCACGCCGCTGCCCGTCACAGTGCGCAGCGCCTGCAGCAGGGCCTACTCCTCAACGCAGGGCTGGCAGGGCTAGGCATCATGGTTTCAGATAACGACTTCCGCGACATCATCCTGGGGGGCGCTGCCGTTGGCGCCACGCTGACTATCGCCAAGTACGGCCGTGGCCATGAGCTGGAGTCCGACGCCTACGGCATGGAATACATGGCCCGGGCCGGCTATGACCCGCAGGCGGCCGTGGAGCTTCAGGAAATTTTCGTCAAACTCGCAGGCGACCGGGAAAGCAGCTGGTTTGATGGCCTGTTTGCCTCACACCCACCCTCCCAGGAACGAGTGGCCCGAAACCGGGACAAAGCACAGCAGCTGGGAACCTCCGCCCGATTCCGCGGCAAAGCGGAATATGCCCGGGCCACAGCGGCACTGCGCAAGCGCATCCCGGCGTACAAAGCCTATGATGAAGGGGTGAAGGCCTTGTCCGAAGGCAATATCCAGGCGGCCCTGGGCAAGACGGAAGAAGCGATTCGCCTGGAGCCCGAGGAAGCCATGTTCTACGCCTTGCGGGGCGACATCCACCAAAAGCTTGGCGACGAGCAAAAAGCCCTGGCCGACTACAACCGGGCGGTTGAGCTCTATCCGGAGCACTACGCCTATCTGCTCAAACGGGGCACGGCCCGCCAGCAACAGGGACTAAACGAATTGGCCCTGCAAGACCTCCAGAAAAGCGCCGAGCTGCTGCCCACCTCCCTTGCCTATTATGCCATGGGCGAAGCCGCCCTGGGGCTCGAGGCCCACCAGCAGGCGCTGCAATATTTCCAGATCGCAAGTGAAGGCGGCGGTGAAACCGGCCAGATGGCCCGAGACCGGGCCCAAACCCTGGCTCGGCAGTTGCGCCGGCAATAATTGAGGACCAGGCCAGCCCCAAGCCGGGAATTGAGGCCGGGGCTGGCTTCCTTCCTTAAACTGATTCCCAGTTAGGCAACCCGCGCCGGGCGGGCGGACAGTCTTTCCCGCACCAAGCGGACGGTATCCTCTGGATACTGCTGCATGAAGCAATGTCCGCCTGGCACTTCCAGACAGTCAATAAGGGGGTTCTTGCGCCGCGCCGCCTGGGCCGACTTCGGCACAAAGGGGTAAGTCTTATCGCCATGGATAATGGTGGCGGGCACCTTGAGCTTCCCTACGGCAGTCCAAAGCCCCCTGGGGAACGAGCAGAAGATTTCCGCCTCCCGGCTTGGCGGGCAACGCAGGCTCAGGGAGCCATCGGGCTCCGGCTTCAGGGCATGATCAATATAGGCCGCCAGGGACTGTTCATGCCAGCCTTTGAAAATGCCCCGCTCATGGAAGTAGTTCCAGGCCGCCTCGCGGCTCTCCCAGCGGGCCTGACGCTGGCGTGCCCGGGTTGCCAGGCTGTTGCGGCTGTGCAGGCCCACCACGTCCAACAGCGCCATCACGCCGATCATGGCCCGGCTAAACAGCACCGGATCCAGCAGGATAATCCGATCGAACAGGTCGGGCCGTTTAGCGGCCATCAGCAGCGTCAAAACACCGCCAAAGCTGTGCCCCACTCCATAGACCGGCTGGCCGGGCCAGCGCTGGCGATGGGCCTCCAGGGCCTCGATGGCAAAATCGGCACAGCGGTTCCAGCCCATAAAGCGCTCTCCCACATCGCTCTTGCCATGCCCCTGGGCATCACTAATGAACAGATCAAAATCCTGCCCCAACTGTTCAAGCCAGGGTTTGTAGACCAAACCACAAAACCCGTTGCCATGTAGGAAATGCACCAGCGGCCGGGCCTGGGGCTCGCTGTGAAGTCCGCGCAACGTTAATGCCGGAGCGACCTGATGCTCCCAGGGAATCAGCTGTTCAACCATGTTTAGCCTTTCACTACAACCCAATTCGACAACCAAACCAAAATGGAAAGTTGGTCATACTAGGCCAGCCCTCGCCATTTGCCAAACTCATTCCGCTTGACGAAGTGCTTCTATCGGCGCCACCCGGATAGTTTTCAAGCTCTGCAAATAACCCAGGCTGCCAATCACCAGGGCTCCCACCACAGGAGTCAACAACCAGGCCAGGGGATGGGGCTGCATTTCAATTTGAAACACCCGCTGCTGCATCCCCAGCACAATGAGCTCGGCGCCGAACACCGCCACCACGCCGGCCAGGGCCCCCAATACCGCAAACTCCACAAACAGACTGCCGGCGACCAAACGGCGCCCGGCCCCCATGGCCCTGAGCAAGGCACTTTCCCGCCGCCGCTCGCCCATGGTGGTGTTGACCAGAGACGCCACCACCAGCAAGGCCGCCACTAAAATCAGCGCCAACACCAGCTCGATGGCCTTGCTCACCTGCTCCATCACCGTCCTGACCCGCTCGATCAACTGGTCAAGCTCCAGCACCGTCACGGTGGGGAACTTCCGGCCCAGCTCATTGAGCAGGCTCTTCTGTTCAGGAGCCAGATAGATGCTGGTGATATAGGTAGCCGGAAAGCCATCCAGAAACCCTGGCGTGAACACCATGTAGAAGTTTGGCTTCATGCTATCCCACTGCACGGAACGGATACTTTTCACCTCCGCTTCCACCAAACGGTCGCCAATGGTAAAGGTGAGCCGGTCACCGGGCTTGAGGCCCAGTCGGTCCGCCAATTGGGCTTCCACAGAGACCCAGGGCTGATTCCTGACCTCCGGCCCCCACCACTGGCCAGCCACAATATGGTTATCCGCAGGCAGCTGATCCATCCAGGTCAGGTTCAGCTCCCGGTTCAGGGCATTGACCTCTTCCTCCTTGCTCACCGCTTGCCTGGCCGGCTGCCCGTTGATGTGACTCAACCGCCCCCGCACCATGGCATAGAGCCCGGCCGAATCGATCTCATGGCTTACCAGATAGGACTTCACCTCGGCCATTTCCGCCGGTGCGATATTGATCAGAAAGTGATTGGGGGCATCCGCCGGCAACTGGGCCTGCCATTCAGACACCAGACTGGTGCGCATCAGGTAGATCACCACCAGCAGCATCAAGGCAATGGCAAACACCACAATTTGCAAAATACTCTGCCAGCGCCGCCTCACGACACTGGCCAGCCCCAGTTTCCAATAGGAGCCGGCCCGGGTTCCCACCAGCCGGCTGGTACGCAGCAACAATCCGGAGAGTGCAACGAACACCAGCACCACAGCCGACAAACCACCAACCACCAGGCCTGTCAGCTTCAGGTCTCCACTATAGAAAAACAGCAAGCCAACCATGGCCAGTATGCCAACCCCATACAGCCAGGCGGTACTGCCCGCCTCTCCCTGCAGATCCCGGCGCAACACCCGTACCGGAGCCACCCGCTGCAGCATCAGTAACGGCGGCATGGCAAATGCCAGCAGGCTAACCAGGGCGGTCATGCCGCCAATGGCAAAGCTGCTGGGCGGCGCCTGGGTACTGACTTGGGGCAACAAGTCCTGCAAAGCCCACAAGGCAAAGAAATGCCCGATCCAGCCCAGCACCATGCCAATGCAGGTGCAGATCAACCCCAGCGCCAAAAAGCCCAGGCCGTAGAAACGGTTGATAGCTCCACCTTTGACACCCAGAGTTTTCAACAAGGCCACGGTGTCATATTGCCGCTGGGAATACTGGCGCGCCGACATGGCAATCGCCAGGCCCGCCAGGATGACCGCCAGGCTTCCGCCCAGCAGGAGATAGCTTTCTGCTTTATCCAAAGCATTGGCCACCGCCGGACGGCCGCTACGGACATCCAGCCAGCCCATGGTGGGCTCAAGCTGGGGCGTGAGCCAAGCCTCGAAGCCAGCTAAGGCCTCGGGCTCTCCGGCAAAGAGATAGCGGTAGCGCAGCCGGCTTCCCGGCTGAATCACGCCAGTGGCTTCCAGATCCTCCCAACTCATCATCACCCGTGGAGACAGGCTCATAAAGTTGAACGAGGTATCCGGCTCCCGCTGGATAATGCCCGCCACCCGTAAGTCCTGATCGCCGACCGCGGCCATTTCCCCCACCTGAAGCTGCAGCAACGACAACAGCCGTGGGGCAATCCAGATGGTGCCCGGTGCCGGGCCCTGATCAACCTGCCGGGCTCCCTCGCCGCCAGGCCCGCTGATTTCCAGGCTGCCCTTTAAGGGATATTCCTGGGTCACGGCCTTCACACTCACCAGTTGCATGTCGTCACCGGCAAACAACATGCTGGGAAACTCCAGGGTGCGGGCGATACGCAGCCCTCGCCGTTGTGCCTCCAGCAGCCAGAGTGGGTCGACCGGATTTGGACTGGTCAATTGGCGGTCCGCCGCAAGAAACTGGCTGGAGGACTGATAGAACATCTGTTGGAGCTTGGCGGAAAACAGAGTGATGGCCGTCACAGTGGCTACCGCTACAATCAGGGCCAGGGCCAAAATCCGCAACTCCCGGGAACGCCAGTCCCGACGCACCAGGCGATAGCCCTCACGCACCATCAGCTTCATAACTCGGCCTCATGGTGTAACTGACCCGCCTCGATCCGCACACTGCGGCCACACCGTTGCGCCAAATGCTCATCGTGAGTCACCAGTACCAGGGTGGTGGCATACTCCCGGTTCAGTTCAAACAAAAGCTCAATCACCCGGCTGCCGGTGGCAGAGTCCAGATTCCCCGTGGGCTCGTCCGCGAAGAGTATCTGGGGCCGACAGGCAAAAGCCCGTGCCAGCGCCACTCGCTGTTGCTCTCCCCCGGACAGCTGGCGCGGGAAATGGCTTTGCCGGTGGCCCAGCCCGACCCGCTCAAGAAACTGGCGTGCCTGGCTTTCCGCTTCCACCTCCCCCTTCAGTTCCAGGGGCAACATGACATTTTCCAGGGCGGTCAGCGACGGCAACAACTGGAAGTTCTGGAACACAAAACCCACCAGGCGGGCCCGCAACTCAGCCCGGCGCTCTTCATCCAGAGCGCTCAGGTCCTGGCCGTGCAGAAGGACGCGTCCGCGGCTGGGAACATCCAGACCGGCCAGCAAGCCAAGCAGCGTGGTCTTACCCGAGCCGGAGCTGCCCACAATAGCCAGCGTTTCTCCCGGGTTGATTCGAAGGGATATTCCTTTCAATATTTCCAAAGGTTCGGAACCAAACCGAACCGACTTATAGACATCCTCGGCAACCAGAACAGGTGGAGTCTCTAACGACATGCAATCTCCCAAATATGACAGCCCCGTTTTGCACTGGATGAGCTTGCTGGGGAGCCGGCTCCTCCTTCTTTTTGCGATCGCACCCGCTGCGGCCGTTGCGCAGCAATATTCGATTTTGGTCTACGGGGATAGTTTAAGTGCCGCCTATGGCATGCAACCCGAGCAAGGCTGGGTCGCCCTGCTAGAAGAGCGCCTGGCCTCACGGGCAGATCATTTTAAAGTGATCAATGCCAGCGTGTCCGGCGAAACGACCGATGGCGGTTTACGCAGGTTACCGGAAACCTTGGAGCGGGTGAAACCGGATCTGGTGATTTTAGAACTTGGTGGCAATGATGGGCTCCGGGGCTTTCCCCTCTCGGTGATCCGGGATAACCTCAGGGCCATGGTCCACGCCGCCAAGGAAGCAGGGGCTGAGGTCTTGCTCGTGGGCATGCGCATTCCCCCGAACTATGGCACCCGCTATGCCGAAGGATTCCACCAGCTTTATCAAGAAGTTGCGGATCAGGAAAAAGTTGCCCTGGTTCCCTTTTTCCTGGAGCAAGTGGCCCTGGATCCTGAGTTGATCCAAAACGACCAGATCCACCCCACGGCAGCAGCACAACCCTTGATGCTGGAGACCCTCTGGCCGCACCTTGCGCCCCTACTCGGTCAAAAACTGCCAGCCAACTAGCCGCAATTCAGCCCCGGCAGTCTTACGCCCCCTCATTCAAAAACCGGAAAGCCCGTTGCTCCGACCAGTACAGGTCATTCCGGTTGAAGGACACAAAGCCCACATGCCCGCCTGAAACCGGCACCTCCAGTTTCACATAGGGATGGCCTTTGACCACATCCACGGGAAAGCACTCCGGCGCGAGAAAGGGGTCATTGGCAGCATTCACGATCAAGGTGGGAATCCGGATATTGCCGATAAAGAATTTGCTGCTGCAGCGGTGCCAATAGTCTTCGGCATCCCGGAAGCCGTGTAGCGGCGCGGTAAAGCGGTCATCAAACTGCTTGAAGGTACGCACCTTGTCGATCCCGCTAATGTCGATCTGCTCCGGATACTGCTGGTGCTTGGCCAGCATCTTGGCCCGTAAGCTGCGCATAAAGCGGCTCAGGTAAATGTAGTTTGCCGGGCGGGTCAGTTGCCGGGCACTGGCCGCCAGATCACAGGGGACGGAAAACACAACGGCCTTGCTGATCAGCGAGTCCAGCCTGGCGCCTTGTTCCCCCAGATACACCAGGCTCATATTGCCCCCCATGCTGAACCCGACCAGAGCCACCTCGTCATAACTTCCCGACGCTGTGGCATGGACGATGACCTCTCGCAGGTCTCCGGTTTCGCCACTGTGGTAAAAGCGCAGGTGCCGGTTCATCTCACCACTGCAGGAGCGATAGTTCCAGGCCAGGGCATCCCAACCAAACCCATTGGCCGCCCGGGCCATGCCTGCCACATAGGGACGTCGGCTATGCCCTTCCAGGCCATGGGAAATCACCACCAGACGGCGCGAGCCACAACGGCTCCAGTCCAAGTCCAGGAAGTCCCCATCGGCGGTGGTGATCCGCTCCCGTTCAAAATGCTGGGTAGCAACCTTACGCCACAGGCTCGGATAGATGCTCAACAGGTGTCCATTACGAAGCAATGTCGGTGCGACATAGTCCATGTGCCTTCCCCTCTCCCCTAGACTTAGTTGCTAGTGCCGGCTTTTAGGCCGGCAGCTTCACGCTAGCGCACAATCAGAATGTCAGATTCCAGATTATCCAGAACCCGCTCCGCTGTACTGCCAATCAGGATCCGGTCCACCCCACTGCGGGATACCGCCCCCATCACTGTCAGGTCAATAGCGTTGCGGTTCACAAACTGGGGCAGCACCCGTTCCGGCGGGCCATCCTCCAGGTATGAAATGGCCTCGGGCGCCGCCATGGCCATCAGGTTTTCCAGGGCGGTGCGGTGGCGCTTCATCACCTCCCGGCGAAAACTCGGATAATCCTGCACCAGGGTATCAAACTCCGCCAGCAAGCCCGTGGGCGCAACTTCATAGGCGTGCACCACGTGCAGCTCCGCCGGCAAGTGCGTGGACATCAGTTTGGCTATCTCGAGAATACGCAAATCCAGCTCCGGAGACTTTTCCCGGGCGTGTACCGGATCGACCGCGGCCAACAGGCGCCGGCGCGCATTCCAAACATGCTCCCTTTTCACAAACCAGATCGGCCTGGAGGTCTCCCGCATCAAATGCCAATCGGTGTTGGTAAACAGGGCCCGCTTCAACAGGGAGTGCTGGTGAGTTTCCTTCAGGATCAGGTCCGCCTGGATTTCGTCCGCCCGTTCCAATACCGCATCATAGAGATGGCGCGCCCAGCGCACTTCCGTGGTCACCTGCAGCCCCGCCCGGGATAACCGCTCCACGTAAGTATCAAGCCACTGCTGCTTGCTGGTGACCAGCCCTTGCATGGCCGCCTCCAGACTAGCTGCCTCCAACGGGTAGCTCGGCTCCAGTATTCCCCGGTGCTCTGCCACAAACAGTTCTAGACGGGCATTGAAGCAGGTTCCGATCATTTCCGCCCGCTCCAGCAAGGCGTCATTCTCATCGGTCGGGTCAACCACCACCAGTACGGTCTTCAGGTCCATATCAAGATTCTCCACGGAGCCGGTCTGCCGGCATTCATTTATCAGTTTTTTAACCGCTATTTTGTAGACAGGGCTATTCAAGCAGAAGCCGGACCACCAGAACCCTGACCCCCATCAACCCCAGGACTGAAAGATGATCTAAAGGCAAACGCCCCACCGGCCCGCCACGGCCAGGTACCTGTTATGCCCTGCGGTCGCTCCCAGGCCAACAGGCCAGACATTGTGGCAATGGGCAACCTTCCCTTTTTTTAAGGTTTTCAATACATTCAGGTATTGACGTCGCAAGAATCAGCCTATATTATTCGCAGCCTGTGTTTGGCAGTTCCTCGATAGCTCAGTCGGTAGAGCAACGGACTGTTAATCCGTGGGTCGCTGGTTCGAGCCCAGCTCGAGGAGCCATTTCTCCTTGTCCTGCCAAACCTTCCCTTATTTCCTGCCTGCTTTTAGTCCACAAGCACACCTACATTCCAGCAGCTCACACAGCCCGACGTATCGGCATTTAAACCGACCGTTCTTTATCTCGTCGTCTGCGTTGATTTCCAGACCCTTAATTCGTTTGATTTACTCCCCATTTTCTGGCTCCTGAGTGCCGTTCCACTGGGTGCAACCGCACATCCTTGTGCGCAGGCGCCTTCAGCATCTACCTCAAGGGAGACGCTCCTCGGCATAAAAGGCTTTCAGCACCTGGAACAGGTTATAGGCATCATCCCGCCCCGCCAACTCCCGAATCGAGTGCATGGCGAACTGGGGCACGCCGATATCCAAGGTTCGCACCCCGATATTTCCGGCGGTAATCGGGCCAATGGTGCTGCCGCAGGCCATATCGGTGCGCACCACAAAACTCTGGCAAGGCAGCCCCAATCGCTCACTCAACAGCCGGTACAGGCTGCTGGTTTCGCTGCTAGTGGCATAACGCTGGTTGGCATTGATCTTGATGACCGGCCCATGATTCAGCAGCGGACCATGGTTGCCATCATGCTTGTCCGCATAGTTGGGATGCACGCCATGGGCATTGTCCGCCGAGATAAAGATTGAACGGCTAATGCCTCTCTGGCGCGCTTCGGCATCCGGGCAGATCCGCTCCAGCACCGATGCCAGGAACGGCCCCTGGGCACCTTCCGCTGACTGGCTACCCACCTCTTCATGGTCATTCAGCACCAACAGGGCCGGCTGGGACGTGGCGGACTCCCGCAAAGCGGTGAGGCCGATATAACAGCTGAGCAGGTTATCCAACCGGGCCGAGGCAATAAACTCCTCCCTTAGCCCCACAAATGACGGCGGCTGGGTGTCATACAGGCTCAGCTCATAATCCAAAACCCGCTGCACCTTCAGCTCCGGATGTTCATCCTTCAACTGCAGGGCCAACATGGTCCGAAAATCCAGATGCTCCTTCTCCAACTGCAAAAGGATAGGAGGCAGTTCCCGCTGAGGATTAATACTGCGATTGCTGTTCGCTTCACGATCCAGGTGGATCGCCAGGCTGGGAATCATGGCAATGGGTTTACGGAAATTCACCAAGGCTGAGCCCATCTGGCCCTGCTCGTCCAGAAAGCCGACCCGTCCGGCCAAGGACAGGTCCCGGTCGAACCAGGGGGCGAGCAAGGCGCCACCATAGACTTCCACGCCCAATTGGAAGTACCCCTTGGAGTTGATTTCGGGATTGGGTTTTACCCGCAGACAGGGACTATCCGTATGGGCTCCCACCATCCGCATGCCCCGTTCATCCATAGGCCCCTGGACAAAGGCGACGATGGAAGAGCCATTACGGATCACGTAATAACGTCCACCGGGAGTCAAATTCCAGGCATCGCCCTCGTCCAAAGCCTCAAAACCAGCGGCATCCAGGCGCTGGGCTACCTGTTCCACCGCGTGATAGGGCGTTGGAGAGTTTTTCAGAAAGTCAAAAAGATCCCGATTGAACTCGGTCTGTTCCATTGTGCACCTCAACAAACAGCCAATCTCCTACCCGGCGGCCTCCCTTAACGACCACCAAATAGCGAAAACATCAAGCTTACCATTCTGCGCTGATCCGGAGCCACAGCCCAAATCCATGGCGGCCAGTCTTTTGAGACCCAACCAGATCCCCTACTACCCGGCGCAAAAGCATCACACCTGACTTCGGTTACCGCTATAATGGGCCCGATCAAAAACCGGGACTGATCACAACCTAGCAGGAGCACTCCATGCCCTACCCCTTGTTCATCGACTTTGAAGCCAGTAGCTACGATGAAGAGAGCTATCCCATTGCGGTGAGCTGGTCACTGCCCGATGGCCAAATCAAATCGGTGCTGATCGTTCCTGAGGACGACTGGACTGATTGGGATCCCGGCAACTTCGCGGCCCGGGGCATCAGCCGGGAACACCTGTTTGAGCAAGGCTTCTCCGCCTTGGAAGTGATTCGTGAAATGAATCAGGACCTGGCTGACGCCCGGGTTTTTGTGGACGGCCTGGATTACGATCAGGATCTCCTGGATCGCCTATTCGAACCTTTTAACGACTTACCCGCTTTCGAGATCAGTTCCGTCAGCGAACTGTTCCAAAGCTATGGCTACGAGCGGTTTCTGGAATACCGGGAGCAACTGTTCCTGGCCACAGGGATGTCCGCCTACGAGTCAGAGAGCAACGTACTCGCCATGCTCAAACTGGCCGACGAGCTGGGTCTGCGGGACTGAACCGGGCCGTTTGGCAAGGGTTGGCCGAATTTGTGATATCCATCAGCGAAAGCCCTTCCTGCGTGCTGCACAATTCGGCAGTCCCAAGCCAAGGGCAGGCTTTTAGTGAGCCCGCCCCATGATCAGACAGGAAGTTCGAATACTCATGCGCTACATCCTTGCGATTCCCGCTCTTACCCTCGGTCTGTCCTTGCCTTGCTGGGCTCAAGAAGAACGTGAAGACAAAACCTTCGTGGGAATCCGGGCCACCGACCTGGAGATCCGGACCTCCCACGCCACCCGCAAAGACAATACCGCCGGCGTAGAACTGGTGCTGGGCAGCCACATCACGGACTACGTACGGGTGGAAGCCCGACTGGGAACCTCTTTAGGAGATGTTTACCCGGAAGATGACCTGAAAGCGGAGATCAAAGGCTACGCGAGCTGGTACATGGGGCCCCAGTATCCGATCACGGAAAATTTCTGGGTGTACGGTCTGCTGGGCTTCTCCTTCATCAAGGGAGACACGGACCGGGAAGATCCGGACAGCTACCCAGACATTCCCGACAAGTTCTATGACAGCTCCTTCAGCTTCAGCTACGCGGCAGGTTTTGATTACCGGCTGTTCGGCAGCTGGTACGGCAACTTTGAGTTTGGCCGAATCAACCGCGACAGCCAAACCCGACTGCGTACCATGCAAATTGGCTTGGGAATCAAGTACGAGTTCTAAGGCCTGCCCCAGTCATCCCCTAACGCCTGAAGCGAGACAAACCTCGCTTCAGGAGCGCCAGCGAATCCGCCAGCAGCGGTGAATCTTGGGGTTGCGCTCGAAATCCGGATCCAGGGTTTCCCGGCTGATTTCCGTAATTTCATACCGCTGCTCCAACGCCGGGCTCATCTGAAAGCGCCGGTAGTTATTGGAGAAGATCAGGATTCCATCCCGTTCCAGCAACCGCATGGCATCGCCTACCAGCATTTCATGGTCGCGCTGTACGTCCAACACATTTTCGGTGCGTTTGGAGTTGGAAAAGGTCGGCGGATCCAGGAAGATCAAATCAAACCGCTCCCGGGCTTCCTTCAACCACTTCAGGCAATCTGCCTGCACGAATTCGTGCTGGGCCTCGCTAAAGCCATTCAGGGTCAGGTTGCGCCGCGCCCAGTTGATGTAGGTTTTAGACAAATCCACACTCAGGGTGCGCCGGGCCCCGCCACGGGCCGCATGTACGGTGACCGCTCCCGTATAGCAGAACAGGTTGAGCACCCGCTTCCCCTTGGCATTGGCCTGCATCCAGCGTCGCATGGGGCGGTGATCCAAAAACAGCCCCGTATCCAGATAGTCCCGCAGGTTGACGTAAAAACGACAACCATGTTCCGTCACCTCCAGCTCATGACGGCTTTGCTCCAGCTTCTGGTATTGGCTGGTGCCTTTCTGCTGGCGCCGCTCCTTTAACACGATCTGGTGAGGTGGCACACCGGTCACCTCCGGCAGGCACAACACCAGATCCTGCAGTCGTTGCTGGGCCTTGACGGGATCCACCGACTTGGGCGGGGCATATTCCTGCACGTGTAGCCAATCCCGATAACGATCAATGGCCACCGCATATTCCGGCAGGTCCGCATCGTAGATGCGATAGCACTCGACCCCCTGCCGGGCCGCCCATTTGTCCAGCTTCCTCATATTCTTGACCAGGCGATTGGCAAACATGCGCACCGACTCGCCCAGCACGACCGGAGCGGCCTTCTCTTTCCCGCCAGCAACCTGAGACTCAACCGCCCTTCCACCTGACTGCTCCTGAAGCTCCCGAAAAGTGCTCTCTTCGCTCACCTTGAACAGCAACAGCTTGCAGGGAATGGCGCCATTATAGAAAGCGTATTGGTGGTGGCTTCTCAGCCCCAGATACTTACCCAGCTTGGGGTTGCCGGTAAAAATTGCCGCCTCCCAGCCTTGGCAATGGTTGCGCAGCACGTCCCCCAATGCCTGGTACAGGGGCTGGACGGTAATTTCATCGCTCAGCCGCTCCCCATAGGGAGGGTTGGCAATCAGCAGACCCGGCTGCTGCCAAGTAGAAGGCAGGCGAAAATCCGCCAAAGCACGACGCTCTACGTGGATCACGCCGGTCAGATCCGCCTGCTCGATATTGGTTTGTGCCGCCTTTACGGCGTTCAGATCCGCATCGTAACCGTGCAGGGGAGATTTGAAGGCAGCCCTTCCGGCCGCGGCCCGCTCACGGGCTTCCTGCAGCAACGGCTGCCAGTCGGCAACCTGGAATCCGGGCCAACGCTGGAAACTGAAATAATGATCCAGCAGCCCGGGTGCCGTATCTGTGGCTATCCAGGCCGCCTCAATCAATAAAGTTCCAGAACCGCACATGGGGTCCACCAGTGGAGCCCCAGTGGCGGCCAATTGCGGCCAGCCCGCACGCAAGACGATAGCCGCGGCCAGGTTTTCTTTCAGAGGCGCTTTCGCCCCTTCCGCCCGATAGCCCCGCTGGTGCAGGCTGCGCCCTGCCAGATCCAAATACAGCGCCAGCTTATCCCTTCTCAGATAGGCCTGCACCCGCAGCTCGGGCCATTCCTTATCAATGCTCGGCCGCTCCAGTCCCTGGTTACGGAACTGGTCGACGATGGCATCCTTGATCTTGAGAGCGCCAAAATGGCTGTGCTTGATCTGACTGGACTGGCCGCGAAAGTCCACCAGAAGCGTCCCGCCCGGCCGTAAACGCTCCGTCCAGCGCACCTGTCCTGCCGCCTGGTAAAGGTCATCACCGCTTTTTACCTGAAAAGTACCCACTTCAAGCAGCACCCGGTTCGCCAGCCGCGACCAAAGACATACCCGATAGGCATCAGGCAAGGCCATCTGGCAATAGACGCCATTGCCTGCCAGACGGAGGTTTTTCACGCCCAGCTCGCGCAACTCCGCTTCAAGCAGTTGTTCAAGGCCTTTGGGGCAGGAGACAAGGAATTGATATACGGACATAAGACGAGTCAGCTAATGGGAATGGAAAATACGATTATAAAATACAATCGCGGATCTGGAATGGGCAGCCGTCTGAGATTGATCGTTAAATCAGCTAGTTAAGCTTTTTAATTCAAAAAACGAATAAAAAACGCACTCCTTATACAGAATTACGACTGTACAAGGCGAACAGGATTAGCTTTACTCGGCTATGAAGCGCGCAAAAAACGCGTCAGCTTACCCTTGCCTATTCCAATAGGCAAGCACTTTTTACATCACGGTCATTCACAAGAAGGGAGTTTAATTCTAAAGACCGATACGCACGCACATCTACACCTATTTAAACCAAACGAATAGTGAGGTTGCATAAGAAATGAGAAGGCAAAAGCGTGATCCAATTGAAAGAGCCTACAACCGTGGATATCTTGTAGGCCTAAGCGGTCGCTCCAAAAGCTTATGTCCCACAGAAAACCCTGAACTGCGCCAGAGTTGGATGAACGGCTGGCGAGCAGGACGAGAAGATAACTGGGCCGGCCTACAAGGTGTTTCGGCTATTCATCGCCTTCCCATCGCCAACATTAGCTGACAATATTTGGCAGATTGAATCTGCCCTGACCTAACCATTCTTACTCAAGGCCCTCCCAGCCTTGCAAAGGCCCGCTCACTGCGGGCCTTTCCGCTCCTGGCGCCCGCCCTGAGCACAGCCAAAAAGAACCTCTGGTCGGCTTTACGAATCTGCCAGATTGGCAATGGCCTCTGCCGCTTCCCTTATCAATGCCGGCCCTTTATAGATCAGGCCGCTGTAGATTTGCACCAGGCTCGCACCCGCCTTGATCTTCTCTACTGCACTGGCGGCATCCATGATGCCTCCTGCGGCAATAATGGGCACCTGCCCCTTCAGTTCTTCCGCCAGCAGGCGCACGACCCAAGTGGAAACATCCTGCAGTGGCTCACCACTGAGTCCGCCCTGCTCATCCGCATGGGGCAACCCTTTCACTTTTTCCCGGGACAGGGTCGTATTGGTCGCAATCACCCCATCCACCTGAAACTCGAGCAAGGTCGCCGCCACCAGGCGAATTTCCTCTTCGGACATATCCGGCGCAATCTTGAAGGCGACAGGCACATAACGCCCGTGGGTCTGGGCCAGATGAGCCTGTTCTTGCTTGATGGCCGCCACCAGGTTCCTTAAGGAGTCGCCGAACTGGAGACTGCGCAACCCCGGCGTATTGGGAGAGGAAACATTGACCGTAATATAGGAAGCCAGGGAATACACCTTGCGCATCCCGATCAGATAGTCATCGGCCGCCTGCTCAACCGGCGTATCCGCATTCTTGCCTACATTGATACCCAGGATGCCCTTGTATTTGGCCTGGCGGACCTTCTCCACCAAATAGTCCACCCCCAGATTATTGAACCCCATCCGGTTGATGATGGCGTTCCGTTCCGGAATGCGGAACAGGCGAGGCTTGGGATTACCGGGCTGGGGCCTGGGGGTCACCGTACCGATTTCCACGAAACCAAAGCCCAAAGCCGCAAGACCATCAATGCACTCGCCGTTCTTATCGAGCCCCGCAGCCAAACCTACGGCGTTGGGAAACTCAATTCCCATCACCTTTACCGGTCGATGGACCCGGGCTTGGGCGAACAAAGGGGTAAGCCTGAGACGGGCTGCAATCGCGAGCAAATCCAGGGTTAGCTCATGGGCCGTTTCCGGATTCAGACGAAACAACAAGCGGCGGATAAAGCGGTAGGACATAGAATCAGCTCGCAAACGGGGACTGCGCGCATTATACCCGGAAGGGCGTGAGTCTCAACTTTACCACCCAGGAGCAGGACGGGAAGCTAGAGCCAGACAGAATGGCTTTGGTCTACAGAAAAGCCCTGCGGCGATCTTCAGAAAGGAGGCGCATTAACGCCGATTGGTTACAAGATGATGAACACTGGATGGCAATGTCGTAATTTATCCACGGAATCTGTGGATAACTTTGTTGATAGTCTTGGAGAAACTGGCGGTGACCCGCATGCCCCGTGCCCCCACATCAAATTGATCACTTTTTAACCAATCAAAATATCTTGAAAAATCATCAAATTACTTTTGAATCAAGGGTCAGGGACGCAAACGGATACCTCCCAAACCTCTTGCGCCCCCCCCCTTTTCTCCAGGCTGCGCTTCCCCATGGAATGCCCCTTATACAAACCGTAGAGCCACTCCTTCCGAGTCGCCTCGCACCACTTTCATGGGAACCCCTGGCGTGCCATCCCCCAACATGCCATCGACCTTCACCTCAACCACACTCCCTTCACGAGGCAGGTTAGACAGCTGGCCCTGCACATAGACGCCACTATCCGACATATCACGGGTTTTCATGGAACGGCGCCCCACCTGGGGGTGATAGACAAAGACTTTAAAATCCATTTTCTTTCGCGGATGTCTCCGCTTGTCAGATCCAAACATTGATTCACCCTCCTGTGATTTTTCATGTTCGGACAAGCCGCTCAACCGGTACTGCCTGATCAATTCACAAGGAGTCAGGCGACTTGCAACCCTGAAGCCATCAATAACCTTGATGACCGCTTTAATTTACTCGAAAAACTCCCTAACCGTCCGTTACGAGTACGTAATATTCCCTAACATCCCGAAGACTAGCAACGTTCGGGCAAGCCTAGCGAGATGAGGCGGCTGGCAGGTTGTCATCCGACTTTTCTTCCTCTGCCTCGGGCTCACTTACGCCAGCCCGGTCCAATAGACTTTCATCCAGGCTCTTGCTGGCCCTGGCTCCCAGAGCCTTTAGGTTTTCAGCCCGCCGCACCAGGTTCCCCTTGCCGTCCGCCAGTTTGTTATAGGCCTTGTCCCAGGCCTGCTGGGCACTCCCCAGCCGTTGCCCAATCTCTTGCAGGTCAGCCACGAAGTTCACGAACTTGTCGTATAGGTTGCCGGCCTGGCGGGCGATTTCCTGGGCATTACGGGACTGATACTCATAACGCCAGATATTGTGGATGGTACGCAGGGTGGCCAGTAACGTGGAAGGCGACACCAGAACAATATTCTGCTCAAACGCCTCATTGAAAAGCTCCGCCTCTGCCTGGACCGCAGCACTGAAGGCCCCCTCCACCGGAATGAACAGGAGCACGAAGTCCAAGGAGCTCAGCCCGGTCAGGTCCTGGTACTGCTTGCGGCTCAGCCCCCTGATATGGTTGCGTATGGACTGCACATGCTGGCGCAGGAACTGGCGCCCCTGCTCTTCATTCTCCGCACCATAGTAGGCCGCATAGGCGGTCAGACTAACCTTGGAATCAATCACCACATGACGGTTTTCCGGCAGGTAGAGAATCACATCCGGCTGCAGGCGCTGCCCCTGCTGATCCTTCAGGCTGACCTGAATCTCATACTCCCGCCCGCGCACCAGCCCAGAGCGCTCCAGCACCCGCTCCAGGATCACCTCCCCCCAGGCCCCCTGTAGCTTGGTCTGGCCCTTCAAGGCATTGGTCAGATTTACCGCATCTTCACTGATACGTTCATTCAGGGACTGCAAACGCTGGATCTCATGGGCCAGGGAAAAACGCTGCTGGGATTCCTTCTCGTAGGCTTCCTCTACTTTCTGCCGAAAATCCGAAAGCTGCAGGCGCAGGGGCTGCAAGACATTGTCCAGCGTGTCCCGGTTCTGCTCCGCCATCTTGCGGCTATTCTCATCCAGGATCTGGGTAGCCAGTGCCTTGAACTCATGGCTGAGCTGAGCCTTGGCCTGGTTCAGCATGGCCAGCTTTTCCTCGTGATGCAGGCGTTCCTGGCGTAATTGGGTTTCCAGCGCAGAGACCTTGGCCTGCAACTCACCGGACAGGTGCCGCAGGCGGCCCAGCTCATGCTCCTGGGCGGCACAGGTCTCTTCCAGCCTGATCACCTCCTGCTCCCGTCCGGCAAAACGCTCCTGCAGGGCAGCCAGCTCTTGAAGACAAGCTGCCAAGCGGCGCTCCTGGTGCATACGGGTCAGAAAATAAGTGGCAAGAATCGCCAGCAGAGCCAAACCGCCGGCGATGGCAGCATATAGGGGATTGATCATGTTGTCCTCGGTTCCAATGGAGGATGGGCCGCCTAAGGAACGACGGCCCATCACTTTTGAGGATAGCGCCTTAAGCCTTGAAGCGCAGCATGATCATCAGGGGATGTAGTGAAAAACAACGTCTGGCGACGGCTTCATCAGGTCGTCGCAATCAACGCATGGCTCTTCAGTTCGGCAATCTCATCGCGCAGTTGGGCGGCCTTTTCAAACTCCAGGTTGCGGGCGGCCTCATACATTTCCTTTTCCATCCGCGCGATGGTTTTCGCCAGCTCCTGCGGCGACCGTGCGGCCACCGCGGCGCGGTAATCGGCCGAAGCCTCCGCCACCCGGCTCGCCTGGGCCTTGCCTTTGCGGGCACCGGGCACGGCGCCCTCCATGATATCGGTGATCTTTTTGTTGAGCCCTTTGGGAACGATGCCGTACTTTTCGTTATGGGCCAACTGCTTGGCCCGGCGTCGCTCGGTCTCATCCATGGCCCGCTGCATGGAGCCGGTAATTTTGTCCGCATAAAGGATTGCCTTGCCCCGCAGGTTCCGGGCGGCCCGGCCTATGGTCTGGATCAGGGAGCGATCCGAGCGCAAGAAACCCTCTTTGTCCGCGTCCAGGATGGCTACCAGGGAGACCTCCGGCATATCCAGCCCCTCCCGCAACAGGTTGATGCCCACCAGCACATCGAACTCGCCCAACCGCAAATCCCGGATGATCTCCACCCGCTCCACGGTATCAATGTCCGAGTGCAGATAGCGCACCCGCACCCCCTGCTCCAACAGGAAGTCGGTCAGATCCTCCGCCATCCGCTTGGTCAGGGTGGTCACCAAAACCCGATCCCCCTGCCCGACCCGCTCCCGGATTTCAGACAGCAGGTCATCCACCTGGGTGGTGGCGGGACGCACTTCAATTTCCGGGTCAATCAGGCCCGTGGGGCGCACCACCTGCTCCACCACCTGCCCGGCGTGCTCGTTTTCATAAGGCCCCGGGGTAGCGGAGACAAAGATCATCTGGGGAGCGATCCGCTCCCACTCGTCAAACCGCATGGGCCGGTTATCCAGCGCCGACGGCAGGCGAAAGCCGTATTGCACCAGGGTTTCCTTACGGGAACGGTCGCCCCGGTACATGCCCCCCAATTGGGGAATGGTCACGTGGGATTCATCCACTACCAGCAGGGCATCGGGTGGCAGGTAATCGAACAGTGTCGGCGGCGGCAAGCCGGGCTCGCGCCCGGACAGGTAACGGGAGTAGTTCTCGATACCATTGCAGTACCCCAGCTCCAGCATCATTTCCAGATCAAACCGGGTCCGTTCCTCCAGCCGTTGCGCTTCCAACAACTTGCCGTTATCACGAAAGTACTCGAGCCGCTCCTTCAGCTCTTCCTTGATACGCTCCACCGCATCCAGCACGGTTTCCCGGGGCGTTACGTAGTGGGTTTTCGGATAGATGGTGACCCGGGGCACCCGGCGCAGCACCTCACCAGTGAGAGGGTCGAAGTAGCTCAGGCTTTCGATCTCATCGTCGAAAAGCTCTACGCGAATGGCGTCCTTATCCGACTCCGCCGGGAAGATATCAATAACATCCCCTTTAACCCGGTAGGTGGCGCGCTGCAACTCCATATCATTGCGGGTGTATTGGAGCTCCGCCAATCGCCGTAACAGCGTCCGCTGGTCGATGCGGTCCCCCCGGTCCAGATGCAGCATCATCTTCAAGTAGGACTCGGGATCCCCCAAGCCGTAAATGGCCGAGACCGTCGCCACAATCACCGCATCCTTGCGCTCCAGCAAGGCCTTGGTCGCCGATAGACGCATCTGTTCAATATGCTCGTTGACCGAGGCATCCTTCTCAATGAAGGTGTCGGACGACGGGACATAGGCTTCCGGCTGGTAATAGTCGTAGTAGGATACGAAGTATTCGACGGCATTATTGGGGAAGAACTCCTTGAACTCGCCGTACAACTGAGCCGCCAGTGTCTTATTGGGGGCCAGGATGATGGTCGGCCGCTGCACAGCTGCAATCACATTGGCAATGGTAAAGGTCTTTCCCGAGCCGGTAACCCCTAACAGGGTCTGGTGCATCAATCCATCCTGCAACCCCTGCACGAGTTGGCGAATCGCCTCTGGCTGATCTCCTGCGGGCTTGAATGGAGAGGATACTGCGAATTCATTCGACATAACGATGACCGACCAATACTGAAGATGATATGATTATACCGTTTTGCCTGCTCAGTTTAAGGATCGGGCCATGGATCCCGCCCTCAAACTGGGACTAGTCGCAAGCGGTTTTCCACGACTTTATCGACAACTCTCATCCTTTGAGGATACTGGCTTGGACGTACAACTTTCCCATCGTGTACAAACCATCAAACCGTCCCCTACTCTGGCCGTGACCAACCGGGCGGCTGAGCTGAAGGCTGCCGGCAAGGATATTATCGGCTTGGGCGCAGGAGAGCCCGACTTCGATACCCCAGAACACATCAAAGAAGCGGCTATTGCAGCTATTCGTGGCGGCCAGACCAAGTACACCGCCGTGGATGGCACTGCTGGACTCAAACAAGCAATTATCAAAAAGTTCAGCCGTGACAATAACCTCGCCTACCAAGCCAATCAGATCCTGGTATCCAGTGGGGGCAAGCAGAGCTTTTTCAACCTGTCTCTGGCTGTTATCAACCCCGGCGACGAAGTCATTATTCCCGCTCCCTATTGGGTTTCCTATCCCGACATGGTCCTGGTTGCGGAAGGCAAGCCGGTTATTATAGAAACCAACCAGGCGCAAAAGTTCAAAATCACCCCCGAACAACTGGCTGCGGCCATCACGCCGAAGACCAAACTGGTGGTCCTGAACAGCCCTTCCAACCCCACCGGCATGGCCTATTCCCGTGAAGAGCTGCGCGCCCTGGCGGACGTGCTGGTCAAGCACCCCAATGTGCTGATCGCCACTGACGACATGTACGAGCACATTCTGTGGACGCCGGAGCCCTTCGTAAACCTCCTGAACGTGGCACCGGAGCTCTATGACCGGACTATCGTTCTCAATGGTGTTTCCAAGGCCTACTCCATGACAGGCTGGCGGATCGGCTATGCCGCAGGCCCCGCCGCATTGATCGGCGCCATGAAGAAAGTCCAATCCCAAAGCACCTCCAACCCTGCTTCCATCTCCCAGGCAGCAGCCCAAGCCGCCCTGGAAGGAGACCAAAGCTGCGTGGGCGAGATGGTCAAGGAATTCAAGAAGCGCCACGACTTCCTGGTAGATGCCCTCAACCAGATTCCCGGCGTGAACTGCATTCCCGTGGATGGCACCTTCTATGCTTTCCCAAGCTTCCATGAGGCGATTGAGCGTCTGCCCGGCATCAGCAACGACTTGGAGCTGGCGGAATACCTGCTGATCGAAGGTGGCGTGGCCCTGGTGCCCGGCTCCTCCTTTGGCGGCGACGGCCACATGCGCCTGAGCTTTGCGACCAGCATGGAAAACCTGGAAAAAGCCGTGGAGCGTATTGCCAAGGCCCTCAGCCGCTAAGTCAATACAACAAGGCGCGCATTAAGGTCTTGACCTACAGGGCAAAGCTCATTAATATACGCGCCACGTTGCACGACTATTCCTCGATAGCTCAGTCGGTAGAGCAACGGACTGTTAATCCGTGGGTCGCTGGTTCGAGCCCAGCTCGAGGAGCCAAATTTAAAAGGGTTGCCAAATGGCAACCCTTTTTTATTTCCGTTCCAGACTGCGAACTGATCCCAACAACGATTTCAGACGCCCTCCATACCCCAACACCCTCGCCAGACTGCGCCACCTAACCAAAGCACCGTGTAACCCCAAATAGGGTTAAACAAAAACAGTGTCGGCCTGGCTCGGGCATTAGGTCTAAGCTGGATCAGGCTCCGGCAATTTCCTGTTCAATGCGCACCAGCGCCTCCAAGGGATCTGCCGCCTGGGTAATCGGGCGCCCGATCACCAAATAGTCGCTTCCCGCCGCAATGGCCTCGGCTGGCGTCAGAATCCGGCGCTGGTCTCCCGCTTCAGTCGAGGCAGGCCGAATTCCTGGCGTTACCAACTTAAAGTCCACCCCCAGCTCCTGCTTCAGCATCTTTGCCTCCTGGGCTGAACAGACCACACCGTCCAGACCACTCGCCTGGGTCAACCGGGCCAGACGCATGACCTGCTCTTGGGGGCTAACCTCAAGACCAATCTCCCGCAAGTCATCCGCTTCCATACTGGTTAACACCGTCACCGCAATCAGCAACGGACGCCTGTCAGCAGGATAACGCTCCAACTCCGTACGGGCCTGCTCCATCATGCGCCGCCCGCCACTGGCGTGCACGTTCACCATCCAGACTCCCAACTCAGCCGCCGCCGCCACCGCCTTGGCGGTTGTATTAGGAATGTCGTGGAACTTGAGGTCTAAAAAGACCTGAAACCCGCGCTGATGCAATTGCTCCACCAAGGCAGGCCCACCCCGCGTAAAAAGCTCCTTGCCGACCTTGAGGCGACAACGGTTGGGATCCAACTGACTCGCCATCCGAACGGCGTCGGCAGGCTCGGCATAGTCCAGCGCGATGACAATTTTGGGGTCGGGCGTTGGTGTCACTTTGTTCTCCACTTTTGAACAGTTAACTTTGCAAAGGCGCTTGATTTCATGATGGCCGGCAGGGATTGAGTGCTCAGTGCCCCTCTATTCCCTGCACCGGCTTTATGGTTTCCCAGCTCTTGCAGCTGGGACACAGCCACAGCAGCAGACTACCGGAGTAACCACAGTTTTCACACAGATAGGGATGCCTGGTTTCCAGCAACTTCTGGGTCAGTCGGCGAATGGCCTCCAACCTGATCCGCTCTTCAGGCGGGGAGCTAAGAATTTGTAGTTGCAGGAAATAGTCCAGCCCGCGAACACTAATATGGCGTCCGAGCTGATCTGCCATAAAAGATAACGCCACCCGATCTCCCTGGGTCAGCCGGAGACTGTCGGCATAGGCAATCAGTAAGCGTGAATAGTGGGCGCGTTCCAGCAAGCCGCCCAAGTATTGCTGCAGCTTTTCTTCCTGGCCGAGTTTGCGGTAGCACTCCACCACCGGCCCGATCACTTCCGGAAGAAAACGGACATCCTGATCCTCGACGCGATGCAGCACTCCCAGGGCACTGGCATAGTCACCGTTATTCATGTGGATTTGCGCCACTGTGAAGGTGACTCGCACACAGGAGCGGTCATACCCCAAGGCTTCTCGCAGAATACGGCGGGCATCCACAATATTGCCTTGCTGCAGCAGCAGGTCTGCCTGCTCGCAGCAGTAATGGGCCAGCCTTTTCTGAGTGATGGGATCCCGGCGGTAATCCAGCTTCAGGGCTGCCTGCTTTGCCTCGCCCCACTCCTTTTCATCCTGGTAGATTTCCAGCAATAACTGAAGGCTCTCCTTGCCCCAGTCGGGTGATTTCTCCAGCTGTTTCAGCAAGGCCTCGGCCCGGTCAAACAGTCCGGCAGACATATAGTCCCGCGCCAGCTCAAAAGTAGCCCGCTCTCGACTGGCGGTATCCAGTCGCGGACTCGCCAGCAAGTGCTGATGGATAAGAATGGCCCGATTGACCTCTCCCTTGCTTCGAAAGTGGCTGGCAATTGAAAGATGCATGGGCAGGGTGGCGCGTTCGACCTCAAGCGCCTCCACATACTTGTCGATCGCTTCGTCGCTGTAGTTTTCAAAGGTGAACTGGATACCTACAGGCACCTGCATCCGGGAGCTGGCGCCACGCTTTTCAACGCTGCCCTGGCCCCAACGCCCTAAAGCCCAGCCAATACCGACTGCTGCTCCCACAAGAAGCCACTGCGCGAGCATATCCATGGGGGGCTACTGCTTTTCCCGCATAAAGGTTTCTAATTCTTGCGTCTGTCGTTTCTTTTCCTTGGCCAGACGCTGATTCCGTAATCGCAGGCGAAACAGGGAAAAACTGGAAGCCAACACCCCCAGGGCAGCACCCAGAAATACGGAAAGTAAGAGCCAAAGCCCTAGGCTCCAGGCTGGAGTTTGCAGAAGAAGAAAATCGACGGTGACAGGCTGGTCATTACGCAGGGTAAAAACCACACCAATAACCAACAGCAGGATCAGGCAGAGAGCAAAAGTTATTTTCTTTATCAAGGCCATCGCATCACCAGCATTCGAGTCCAGGGTGAAGCCATGTTAACACAGACTGTAGACCTAATCTGTATGGCCCAGAGACAGCTCAGGAGGAAAAATAATATACGAAAGAGACAGCAACCGAACGACCTTTGCTCTGCCAGGCAAGCACAAAAATCCCCCGGTGATGGACAAAACCAGTCCATTGCAACAGGCCCTTCTAGCCGTAACGGCGACTGTGCCTGCCTTAAAACTATATCGCCTTAAACCAGGTCAGTACCCGGCCTTCATACTGGCGTTGACCAGATCCCGCAGTTCTTTGCCTGGCTTGAAGTGGGGAACATACTTTTCACCCAACTCCACCGCTTCTCCGGTTTTCGGGTTACGGCCTATACGAGGTGCCCGATAGTGAAGGGCGAAACTGCCAAAGCCCCGGATCTCAATTCGCCTTCCTTGCGCCAATGTCTGGGACATATGCTCAATGATCGTCTTAACCGCTAACTCGACATCCTTTACCGATAACTGCGGCTGTTTTGCTGCAATGATCTCAACTAACTCCGACTTCGTCATGAAGCAATCCTTTTTTATTCTTTCCGGAAAAGTTTAGTCAATCCTAACAAAATATACAAAAAAACGGGCACATAGCCCGTTTTTTTGTTTTGCAATCAAGCCTCAAGGATTAGTTTTGAGACTGCTGCATTTGCTCCTTGATCAGGTCACCGATGGTGGTCGGACCTTGCACTTCAGCGTGCTTGTCTTTCACATCACGGATCGCCTGTTTCTCTTCATCAATATCCTTGGACTTGATGGAGAGGTTGATGACGCGGTTCTTGCGGTCGATCGCGATGATCTTGGCTTCGACTTCGTCACCTTCGTTCAGCACGTTACGGGCATCTTCCACTTTATCGCGGCTGATTTCAGAAGCTTTCAGGACAGCTTCTACATCTTCAGTCAGCGCGATGGTGGCAGCCTTGGCGTCAACCGCCTTGACTGTACCTTTCACGATAGCGCCCTTCTCGTTCAGTTGGACAAACTCCGCGAACGGATCGCTGTCCAGCTGCTTGATGCCCAGGGAGATACGCTCGCGCTCCGGATCGATAGACAGGATAACTGTTTCGATCTCGTCGCCTTTCTTGTACTTGCGAACAGCTTCTTCGCCCGGCTCGTTCCAGGAGATGTCAGACAGGTGAACCAGACCGTCGATGCCGCCATCCAGACCGATAAAGATACCGAAATCAGTGATGGACTTGATCTTACCGGAGATCTTGTCGCCCTTGTTGAACTTGCTGGAGAACTCTTCCCAGGGGTTAGCATGGCACTGCTTGATACCCAGGGAGATACGACGACGCTCTTCGTCGATATCCAGAACCATGACTTCAACTTCGTCGCCAACCTGAACCACTTTGGACGGATGGATGTTCTTGTTGGTCCAATCCATTTCGGAAACGTGAACCAGACCTTCCACACCTTCTTCCAGCTCAGCGAAGCAGCCGTAGTCGGTCAGGTTGGTAACACGCGCCATAACGCGGGCACCTTCCGGATAACGGGACTTGATGTCGACCCAGGGATCGGAGCCCAGTTGCTTCAGACCCAGGGAAACACGGTTGCGCTCGCGGTCGAACTTCAGAACTTTTACATTGATTTCGTCGCCCACATTGACGATTTCGCTCGGGTGCTTGATGCGCTTCCAAGCCATATCGGTAATGTGCAGCAGACCATCCACACCGCCCAGGTCGACGAAGGCGCCGTAGTCGGTGAGGTTCTTGACGATACCTTTTGCTTCCATACCTTCTTGCAGGGAAGCCAGCAGCGCTTCACGCTCTGCACTGTTTTCAGCTTCCAGAACCGCGCGGCGGGATACGACCACGTTGTTACGCTTCTGGTCGAGCTTGATAACCTTGAATTCCAGTTCCTTGCCTTCCAGGTGGGTGGTGTCACGGATCGGACGGACATCGACCAGGGAACCCGGCAGGAACGCACGAATGCTGTTTACGTCAACGGTGAAGCCACCCTTGACCTTGCCATTGATAACGCCTTTGACCACAGCCTGTTCTTCGAAAGCCTTCTCCAGGTCTTTCCAGGCTTCAGCGCGCTTCGCCTTCTCACGGGACAAACGGGTTTCACCGAAACCGTCTTCCACCGCGTCGAGAGCTACATCAACCTCGTCTCCGACCTTGATATTCAGTCGTCCGGCGTCGTCAAAGAATTGGGAAACAGGGATCACGCCTTCGGATTTCAGACCGGCATGAACAGTTACCCAGTCGCCATCGATGTCAACGATCGTTCCCTTGACAATCGAACCCGGCTGCATATCAATTTCTTTCAGGCTTTCTTCGAAAAGTTCAGCAAAGCTCTCGCTCATTTGATTTCCTACGTGGTCAAAATACGTTTTCATTCCGCATCGCCAGCAAACGCGGTCAGTTCAACAATGGCCTCGTCCGGGTATCACTGGCTCAGCCCGGGGAAGCCCCTTTATTTTCTAAGTGCTGGATTTTTCTGCCCAAACGCCTAGAATGATTTTTAAAACCTCTTCGATTGAATGCCCGGTCGTATCCACGACCACCGCGTCATCCGCCGGTTTTAGCGGCGCCGTGGCGCGATTCATGTCCTGCTCGTCCCGCGCTTTCAACTCTTCTAAAAGGGCCGAAAGTTTAACATCTTGCCCTTGCTGCTTCAACTGATTAAAACGTCGCCGGGCCCGTTCTTCAACGCTTGCAGTGAGAAAAATTTTGCAGGGCGCATCCGGGAAGACTACAGTCCCCATGTCCCTTCCGTCTGCAATTAATCCCGGCGGCTGACGGAAATCCCGCTGCCGCTGTAACAGGGCGGCCCGCACCTCGGGAATCGTGGCAATGCTGGACGCATGACGCCCCGTCTCTTCGGTACGCAACTCGGCGGTGACATCCTCTCCAGCCAGGAACACCCGGGGCGGCTCGCCAACGCTGGATGGCCGAAACTCCACATCCAATTGGCTGGCCACCCGAACCAGATCCGGCACACTGTCCAGACTCACTCCCTGCTTCAGGGCGCCAAGGGCGGTCAGCCGATAGAGTGCTCCGCTATCCAATAGCCGCCAATTCAAGTGATTGGCCAGCAGTTGAGTGAGTGTACCCTTGCCCGCCCCACCGGGGCCGTCCAGGGTAATGACAGGTGCCTGGATATTGTCTGCCATCAGTCTTCCTCGACTCTCAGTTGAATACCCACTTCCTGGGCCAGCTCGACAAAGTTCGGAAAGGACGTCGCCACGTTGGCGCAGTCCCGGATCACAATTTCACCCTGGGCCCGCAACGAGGCCACCGCAAAGGACATGGCGATCCGGTGGTCGCTGTGGCTATGCACTTCACCACCGCCCATGGGGCCGCCCTGGATAATGATCCCGTCGGGCTTGACCTCGGTTTTTACACCCAGCGTGGTCAGGCCATCGGCCATCACCTGGATGCGGTCGCTTTCCTTCACCCGCAACTCTTCAGCACCAGTCAACACAGTGGTTCCTTCGGCACAGGCCGCCGCAATGAAGATGGCGGGAAATTCATCAATAGCCAGGGGAACCTGATCCTCGGGAATCTGGATGCCTTTCAGGGGCGCATAGCGCACATGGATGTCCGCTACCGGCTCGCCGCCGACTTCACGCTCATTAAGCACCTCCAGATCCGCCCCCATCAAACGCAGGATGTTGATCACCCCAATCCGGGTCGGGTTAATCCCCACGTGTTCGATCATCAGATCGGAACCCGGGGTAATAACCGCTGCCACCATAAAGAAGGTGGCAGAAGAGATATCGCTCGGCACGTCAATCTTGGTGCCCTGCAAGCGGCCACCACCTTGCAGGCTGATCTTATTGCCCTCAACCTGTACTTCGTAGCCGAAGCCGCGCAGCATCCGTTCGGTATGATCCCGTGTCGGAGCCGGCTCGGTCACAGAAGTGACACCCTCAGCATAGAGGCCGGCCAGTAACAGGGCCGATTTCACCTGGGCACTGGCCACCGGCATATCGTAGTGGATCCCCTTCAGGCGCTGACCACCAAAAATGGTCAAGGGCGGGCGTCCGCCTTCTCCGGTCTGGATTTTCGCGCCCATGAGCCGCAGGGGCTGGGCCACCCGCTCCATGGGGCGCTTGGACAAGGACGCGTCGCCCGTCATGACGCTGTCAAAGCTTTGTCCGGCGAGCAGGCCGGAGAGCAGGCGCATGGAAGTACCCGAGTTCCCCAGATAGAGAGCTCCCGGTGCAGGTTTGAGGCCATGCAGGCCTTTGCCGTAGATTTTGACACGGCCGTCCACGGGGCCTTCGATCACGACTCCCATATCGCGAAAAGTCTGCAAGGTCGCCAGGCTGTCCTCGCCTTCAAGGAATCCTTCCACCTCCGTCACTCCCTCGGCAAGAGAGCCCAGCATGATGGAACGGTGGGAAATGGACTTGTCGCCCGGTACCCGGATTCTGCCCTGCACCGAACCGCCCGGCTGCAGATAATAGGTCACTTGTCGAGTATTCATAGTCGCGATGTAGGATTTTCCTTCCAGTATTTTGTTGAAGTGTTCCCGCGCAGCCTTGGCCCGAGTGAACACGCCCAGCAATGTTTCTCCGTCGCCACGCTCGATCGCCTCCCGCACGCTTTGCAGCCCTTGGGAGAAGTGATCCAGCACGCGGAGCGTGGCATCCCGGTTGGTTAAAAAAATATCATGCCACATGACCGGGTCACTGGCGGCGATCCGGGTAAAGTCCCGAAATCCACCGGCGGCATAACGAAAAATCTCTTTATTGTCTCCTTCTTCTGCCAGTGTATCCACTAGGGAAAAGGCAATCAGATGGGGCAGATGGCTGGTTGCTGCGAGGACCTCGTCATGGCGTTCCACCGACATGTGCAGCACTTCTGCACCGGTGGACTGCCACATCCGGGTAATCAGAGCTTCCGCCTTGGCATCCGTATCCTGCAGCGGGGTCAGTATGACCTTGTGCTTGCGAAACAGCTTCTCGTCCGCCGCCAGGATGCCACTTTTTTCGGAACCTGCAATCGGATGGCCCGGTACGACCAATGGCGGCACCCGGCCATACACCTTGCGTACACTGTCGACAAAGCAGCCCTTGACACTGCCCACATCGGTAATGATGGCCGACTCGCCAAGATGGGGCTTGACCTCTGCCAGCACCGACTCCACCGCTCGCACCGGCACCGCCAGGACCAGGATGTTCGCTCCCTGCACGGCCTCGGCCAAAGTGTCCGCAGCCAGGTCAACCACGCCCAGCTCCTGCCCCTTACGGGCATCGCCGGGGCGCTGGTCATACCCCACCACTTGTTCGGCAAACCCGGACAGGCGCAATGCTTTTGCCAGGGACCCGCCGATCAGGCCCAGACCAATGACGGTCAGTCGCCGAACCTGGGGCTGCTCGAAACGAAACGGGGCTTGTGCCATATGGGAGTCCTGTCAGCCAAATCCTATGGTCACACCACTTCCGCCAGGGCTTTCAGGAAAATTTCATTTTCCTGTTCCGTACCAATGGAAACCCGCAGATGGTTGGGCATGCCGTAGTTACCAACGGGCCGTACAATGACTCCCTTTTGGAGCAGCGCCTGATACAAGGGCCCCGCTGGCCGCCCCATGTCGACACACACAAAGTTGCCCACAGAAGGAATCCAGCTCAGTCCCAATGCTTCCAGCCCGGAACAAATCTGCACCATGCCCTTGGCATTGGCCTCCACGGAGGCACGGACATAGTCCTGGTCTTCCAGAGCCGCCACCGCCGCTTCCAGGGCCAGGCTATTGACGTTAAAGGGCTGGCGCACCCGGTTCAGCACATCTGCCACCTGCGGATGGGATACCGCATAGCCCACCCGCAGTGCCGCCAGGCCGTAGGCTTTCGAAAACGTCCGGGAAACGATCAGGTTCGGATACTGCTCCAGGTAATCCATGCTATCGAGAAAGCCTTCCTGGGTGACGTATTCAATGTAGGCCTCGTCCATGACCACCAGCACCCGCTCAGGAACAGCTTGCAAAAACCGCTCGAAGGCCTGCGTATCGAACCAGGTGCCCGTCGGGTTGTTGGGGTTGGCCAGGAAGATCAGCTTGGTCTTGTCCGTCACCGCCTGGGCCATGGCCTCCAGGTCATGGGCATAGTTACGCGCCGGGACTTCAACGGCCTTGGCACCAACCGCCTGGGTCACGATGGGATAGACGGCAAAGGAGTACTGGGAAAAGATGATTTCCGAACCCTGGTTGGCAAAGGCCCGTGCAATGATTTCCAGTACATCATTGGAACCGTTGCCAAGGGTGATCTGATTCAGTTCGACCTGGTGCTTGTCAGCCAGCTTCTGCTTCAGGCGAAAGCCATTACCGTCCGGATAGCGGGTCAGCTCCGGCAGCACTTTTGCAATGGCTTCCTGCACTTTGGGGCTGGGCCCCAGGGGGTTTTCGTTGCTGGCGAGCTTAACGATATTGCTGATCCCTAGCTCCCGCTCCAACTCCTCAACCGGCTTGCCCGGCACATAAGGCTGCAGTCCCTGTACGCCCTGAACCGCCAGCTTCAAGAAATCAACACTCATTGGACACCTTTAACAGAAGTAGGTTATTGACCAGCCCAAAACTATAGAACGCCGATGGGATAGGAACCCAGATGCTTCAGCTCTACCGCATCCTCACCAATCAGCTCCAAGGCCTGTTTTACCGTGGGGCTCTCGATATGCCCTTCCAAATCAATGAAAAACACATAGGCCCAGGTACCACTCGGCGATGGCCGGGTTTCAATACGGGTCAGGCTGATCTTCAGACGGTGAAACGGCTCCAACAGGGAGTAAAGCGCCCCGGGCCGGTTCTTCATGGATACCAGGATGGAGGTCTTGTCGTGCCCGCTGGGAGCGACCTTCTCCCGCCCGATAATCAGAAAGCGGGTCGTATTGTCGGGGCGGTCCTCAATGTTTCGCGCAATAGGCACCAAGCCATAAAGCTCCCCCGCCATCTCCCCGGCAATCGCTGCCGCACCCTCTTCCTTGGACGCCCGCCGGGCGGCCTCGGCATTACTGCTCACAGCAATCCGCTCTACCTGGGGCCAATGGGCATCGAGCCATTGGCGACACTGGGCAAGGGACTGCTGGTGGGAATAAATACGGGTGATGTTCTGGCGATCCACGTCGGGCAAGGCCAACAAATGGTGGTGGATACGCAGCTGCACCTCACCACAGATCTTCAACCGCGAGGTAAGGAACATATCCAGCGTATGGTTGATGACCCCTTCCGTTGAGTTCTCAACCGGCACCACTCCGTAATTGGCGGCGCCGGCCTCCACCTCGCGAAAGACCTCGGGAATCGTGGCCATGGACACACTCTTCACCGAGTGGCCGAAATGTTTCAATGCCGCGGCCTGGGTGAAGGTTCCCTCGGGTCCGAGATAGGCAATGCGCATGGGCTTTTCCAGCGCCAGGCAGGCCGACATGATCTCCCGAAACAAGCGGGCCATCTCTTCGTTACTGAGTGGCCCCTCATTACGCTCCATCACGGCCCGCAGCACCTGGGCTTCGCGCTCAGGACGGTAAAATACCGGCTCCTCCTCGCTTTGCGAGCGCTGTTTAACATGCCCAACCTGCTGGGCACAGCGCGCTCGCTCGCTGATCAGCTGCTGGATTTCTCGATCAATTTGATCAATTCGCTCGCGCAGTTTGGCAAGCGCGCTGGCCTCATCGCTCATTCCGCCGTTTCTCTCGCTAACCGTTCTGCTTTTCGAATTGCTTCATAAACTCAATCAGTGCATCCACACCGGCTTCCGGCATGGCGTTGTAAATACTGGCACGCATACCCCCCACCGAACGGTGGCCTTGCAAGTTAGCCAGCCCCGCGGCTTCCGCCTCAGCCAGGAATTTGGCGTTGAGTGCTTCATCCTTCAGGGTAAAGGGAATGTTCATCCAGGAACGGCTGCTGGGATCGATGGGGTTATTGTAGAAACCGCTGTTATCGATCAGTTGATAGAGCTTCTCAGCTTTACGGCGGTTCACTTCCGCCATGGCCTCTACGCCACCTTGGCGCTTGAGCCACTTGAATACCAGCCCTGCCAGGTACCAGGCATAGGTGGGCGGTGTGTTGTACATGGAGCCATTGTCCGCCGCCACCTTGTAGTTGAAGCTAAGCGGCGTGAACGGTAGCGCCTCACCAAGCAGGTCTTCCCGCACAATGACAATGGTCAGCCCGGCCGGCCCGATATTTTTCTGGGCTCCGGCATAGATACAACCGAACCTGGTCACATCCAGGGGACGGGACAGGATACTGGAAGACATATCCGCCACTAGGGGCACCTCGCCCGTTTCCGGAATCCACTGATATTCAACGCCCCCGATGGTTTCGTTGGGCGTGTAGTGGACATAGGCCGCTTCCGGATCCAGCTGCCATTCGGCCTGGTCAGGAATCTTCGTATAGTTGCTGGATTTGGCCGTTGCCGCTACGTTGACCGTGCAATAGCGCCGGGCTTCGTCAATTGCCTTGCGAGACCAGATCCCCGTATCGATGTAGTCTGCCTTTTCCTTGCCCCGCAGCAGGTTCAAGGGCACCATCGAAAACTGAGCTGTCGCGCCGCCTTGCAGGAACAGCACCTTGTAGTTGTCCGGAATGGCCAGCAGGTCACGAAAATCCCGCTCGGCTTCTTCGGCAATGGAGACGAACTCGGCACTGCGATGGCTCATTTCCATCACAGACATGCCTTTGCCCTGCCAGTCCAGCAATTCCTCGCGAGCCTGTTCCAAGACTTCCACCGGCAAGGTTGCCGGGCCAGAGCAGAAGTTATATTTACGGGTCATACGTTACGACGTCTCTTAAATATCCAGGTAGATTTGCCAGGGTACCCGCCAGACCGGTACCCGCTTGTTCAAAACCTACAGACTTGTCCGAAATCTACAAGCCCAGGAGCCGGAAGGCGCCCGCCCGGACGCCCCCGGAACCATTACTCCTCGGTGCCTTCGGACTCGTCACCGGCCATGCCTTCGCCCTCATCCAGAGCGGCGTCCACATCGCCATTTTCTTCTAAAGACTCTTCTTCCGAAGGCTCTTCGATACGCTCAATGCCGACCAGGACCTCGTCGTCAGCCAGCTTGATCAGGCGTACTCCCTGGGTATTACGACCGACAAGGGAGACTTCGCTGACCCGGGTGCGAACCAGGGTTCCCTGATTGCTGATCAGCATCATTTCATCACCATCGACGACTTGCAATGCACCCACCAAGTTGCCATTGCGCTCGTTGATCACCATGGCGATCACACCTTGGCCACCGCGACCGCGGCGCGGAAACTCTTCCAGCAATGTCCGCTTGCCGTAGCCGCGCTCGGATGCCGTCAAAATCTGTACCTCCGGCTCCGGAATGATCATGGACACCAATCTCTGGCCTTCGGGCAGACGCATGCCCCGTACGCCCCGGGCAGTACGTCCCATCGGGCGGACATGCTTCTCTTTGAAACGCACCACCTTACCGCCATCGGAGAACAGCATGACATCACGGGTACCATCTGTGATAGCCGCCGAGATCAAGGTGTCGTCCTCATCCAGACGCAGAGCGATCAAGCCATTGGAACGGGGACGGCTGAACTGGACCAGAGGGGTTTTCTTCACAGTGCCTTTGGCGGTTGCCATGAAGATGTATTCGCCCGTGGGCACATCATCACCTTCGGCGTCATCGTCGACTTCAGCATCCTCACCTGCATCGGCCTCGATTACCTCGCCTTCCAGCACCTGGCCTTCATTGTCCTCCAGCTCTTCCTCGCTTTCCGCGCGCTGCTGCAGCGCTTCCAGGTCCACGGTCAGAATCGCGGTAACCCGCTCGTCTTCCGCCAGGGGCAGGATGTTCACCATCGGTCGACCGCGGGACCCCCGGCTGCCTTGCGGGATTTCGTAGACCTTGAGCCAGTACACCTTGCCCAGGTTGGTAAAGCACAAAATAGTATCGTGGGAGTTGGCAATCACCAGCTGCTCCACAAAGTCCTCATCCTTGATTGCAGTGGCGCTCTTGCCACGGCCACCCCGGTGCTGGGCCTGATAGTCCTGCAAGGGCTGTGTCTTGGCATAGCCACGGTGGGACAAGGTGACCACCACGCTTTCTTCCGGAATCAGGTCCGCATAGGTGAGATCCTGCTTGGAGTTGACGATTTCAGTACGACGCGCATCCCCATATTCACGGCGTACTTCTTCCAACTCCTCACGGATCACTTCGAGCAGACGCTCGGGATTGTTCAGGATTTCCAGGAGCTCGCCAATCTTCTCGATAATGTCCCGATATTCGGCGATGATCTTGTCGGTTTCCAGGCCGGTCAGTTTCTGCAGCCGCAGATCCAGAATCGCCTGGGCCTGGTCTTCAGACAGATAATACTTGCCGTCGCGCAAGCCAAACTGCGGCGCCAACCCTTGGGGGCGACAGGCGTCCTCACCGGCCCGCTCCAGCATGGCCGTTACCGGACCCGGTTCCCAGGCCTGGGCCATCAGGCGCTCTTTGGCTTCACTCCCCGTGGGGGATTGCTTGATCAGGTTAATGATCGGGTCAATGTTGGCCAGGGCAACGGCCAGACCTTCCAGGATATGTCCCCGCTCCCGCGCCTTGCGCAGCTCGAACAGGGTACGCCGCGTGACCACTTCACGGCGGTGACGGACGAAGGCCTCGAGCACTTCCTTCAGGTTGAGGGTCTTGGGCTCGCCATTGACTAGGGCAACCATGTTGATGCCGAACACGGTTTCCATCTGCGTCTGGGCATAGAGGTTGTTCACCACAACCTCCGGCATGTCGCCCCGGCGCAACTCGATTACAACCCGGATCCCCTCCTTGTTGGACTCGTCCCGCAGCTCGGTAATGCCCTCGATTTTCTTTTCCTTGACGAGCTCGGCGATTTTCTCGATCAACCGCGCCTTGTTCACCTGATAGGGCAGCTCAGTGATGACAATGCGCTCTCTGCCGTTCTTCTCGTCGGTTTCGATCTCGTAGCGCGCGCGAATATAGACGCGACCACGGCCTGTCCGATAGGCCTCGACGATGCCCGCCCGTCCATTGATGATCCCGGCTGTGGGGAAGTCGGGCCCGGGTACGTACTGCATCAATTCGTCGATGGTCAGATCCGGGTTTTCCATCAATGCCAAACAGGCATCGACAACCTCATTGAGGTTATGGGGCGGAATATTGGTGGCCATCCCCACCGCAATACCCGACGAACCATTAACCAAGAGGTTCGGAATACGGGTAGGCAGCACGGCAGGGATCTGCTCGGTGCCGTCATAGTTGGGGACATAGTCGACCGTTTCTTTTTCCAGGTCGGCCAGCAAGGAGTGGGCAATTTTCTCCATGCGGATTTCGGTATAACGCATCGCCGCTGCACTGTCGCCGTCGATGGAACCGAAGTTGCCCTGCCCATCGACCAGGGTGTAACGCATGGAAAACGGCTGCGCCATCCGCACGATGGTGTCGTATACGGCAGAATCGCCATGGGGGTGGTATTTACCGATGACGTCACCGACGACACGGGCGGATTTCTTGAAGGGTTTGTTCCAGTCGTTGCCCAGCTCGCTCATGGCAAACAGCACTCGGCGATGCACGGGTTTAAGACCGTCACGGACGTCCGGCAGTGCCCGCCCCACGATCACGCTCATGGCGTAATCCAGATAGGACTGCTTTAGTTCTTCTTCGATATTGACCGGAACAATTTCTTTGGCTAACTCGCCCATAGATACAGATTCCTGTTGATACGCCTGCTTTGGCGGTTCTATACAACATGTCCTGGCCCGCCCTCCCCTGGGCGATTGCGGTCGAGAATCCTACCGGAATACAACCCAACTCCGGCGACCGACTTCCAGCACAAATTGCCAGCGGACAAACAGCACCTTCCACCCAGCCGCTCCAGGCTGCCGAAAGCACATCTCAATCAGAGACAGACTGCCCGCCAAGAGCCTATTCAGTATGAGCCTGGCTTACAGGCCATCTCCCTCAAAGGGCCAGCACGGCTACCGCTTATGCCCTGAAAGCACAAGAGCACGCCATGCACCAACCGACCTTGGGTGGATAGGCTCAAGCCCAAGTGGAATGGGCTCTAAAAAGGGCATGATTATAGCATGAGCAGCGGTACGAACGAAGAACTAAGCATTCAAAAGCGATTGATTCCCGGGAAGGATCAGGGCCGCCCATAGAAAAGCGGCCCGGCGGGAGCCCTTCTCAGAAAGAAGGGCCACAAAGGGGGCCTGAGCAAGAATTACGCAAACACGACCGTCTTGTTTTCATGCACAATCACCCGGTCTTCCAGGTGATAGCGCAGGCCACGGGCCAGCACGTTCTTTTCCACATCCCGCCCCAGCCGCACCAGGTCATCGACCGCATGGCTGTGGCTAACCCGCACCACATCCTGGTCAATGATGGGACCTTCATCCAAATCCTGGGTGACGTAGTGACAGGTTGCCCCAATCAGCTTCACGCCTCGCATGTAGGCCTGGTGATAAGGACGCGCCCCTGCAAACGACGGCAGGAAACTGTGGTGAATATTGATGATCCGGCCCGGATAGCGATCACAGATTTCAGGAGGCAGGATCTGCATGTAACGGGCCAGCACAATCACATCTGCCTGATACTGCTCAATCAGCTCTGCCGTCTCGGCAAAGGCTTCAGCCTTGTTTTCCTTGGGCACAGGCACACAGTGATAGGGAATGTCATGCCACTCCACCAGGCGACGCAGATCGTCATGGTTGGAGATCACCGCCACCACCTCGCCTTCCAACTCATTGGTTGCCCGACGGTTTAGCAGGTCCGCCAAACAGTGAGACTCTTTGCTCACCATCAGAACCACCCGCTTGCGCTGGCTCGAGTCGGAAATATGCCACTTCATTCCGAACTCTCGCGCTATGGGCTCAAAGGCGATCCGGAACGATTCCAGGTCAAAGGGCATGGAGCTGGCTTTAATTTCATTGCGCATGAAAAACCAGCCACTGACCTGGTCGGCATGGTGATTAGCTTCTGTAATCCAGCCGTTATAGGTTGCCAGAAAAGTACTGACTTTTGCCACGATGCCCACCCGGTCCGGGCAGGCAATGACCAAACGATAAGTATGCTCCATGAAACTACCAGCTTGTTAAACCAAAACTGCGCCATAATACGACTTTGCAGCCTGGCCCGGTAGCCCTGCTCGGGATCGAGAGCACAAAGTCAGGAAATTTCAGCCAGGCTCGATACCCGGTCATAGACAACATCGGTGCGAGCGGCCATCACAAAATCATTGCGATGCAGGCCCTTGATCTTATGGGTCCACCAGCTGACGGTCACCTTACCCCATTCAGTCAGCATGGCCGGATGGTGCCCCATCTCTTCCGCAAGCTGTGCGGTACGGTTCGTGAAGGTCATGGCTTCACTGTAGCTGTTGAACTTGAACTCACGCACCAGGCGCTTGATTCCATCGCGCTCTTCCACGCGCCAGTCAGGAACCTGCGGCAGCAGTTCCTTCATTTCCTCTTCCGATATCACCGACTCTTCTGCATTACAGGGTCTACATTTCTCGCGAATCAGGTTAGCCATAGCCATTCCCTCTCCTATTCACCAGCCATTACCCGCATTGGAAGGCAGGGACGCCCGCAGGCGCCCCACCCTCAGGAGCCGAAGTGATACCAGCGCTCCTTACTTGAGCTGTTGAACCTCGATCTTGTCGGCAATCTTCGCCTGCCAGATCTTCGGCCCCTGCTCGTGCACCGAGTTACCCTGTGAGTCCACCGCCACAGTCACCGGCATATCACGCACATCAAACTCGTAGATCGCTTCCATACCCAGCTCCGGGAAGGCCAGCACTTTAGCGTCCTTCACAGCCTTGGATACCAGGTAGGCCGCACCACCGACCGCCATCAGGTAAACCGCGCCAAACTCCTTGATGGCTTCAACGGCAACCGGACCACGCTCGGACTTCCCGATCATACCGATCAGGCCCGTCTGCTCCAGCATGGTGCGGGTGAACTTGTCCATCCGGGTCGCAGTGGTCGGACCTGCCGGCCCCACAACCTCATCGCGGACCGGATCAACCGGGCCCACGTAATAGATGAACCTGTTCTTCAAATCTACAGGTAACTGCTCGCCCTTGGCCAGCATGTCCACCATCTTCTTATGGGCAGCATCACGACCGGTCAGCATCTTGCCGGACAGCAACACCGTCTCGCCCAGTTTCAGGCTGCGCACCTCTTCCGGAGTCACCGTATCCAGGTTCAGGCGACGCACACCTTCGCCCACTTCCCAGGTAATATCCGGCCAGTCATCCAGGCTCGGGGGCGTTTGCAGCGCAGGGCCGGAACCGTCCAGCACAAAATGGGCATGGCGGGTCGCCGCGCAGTTCGGGATCATCGCCACTGGCAGAGAGGCTGCGTGGGTCGGATAGTCCTTAATCTTCACATCCAACACCGTGGTGAGACCACCCAGGCCTTGGGCACCAATTCCCAGGGCGTTGACCTTGTCCATGATCTCCAGCCGCAGCTCTTCTACCCGGTTTTGCGGGCCACGCTTGCGCAGCTCATGGATGTCGATCGGATCCATCAACACTTCCTTGGCCATCAGCGCCGCCTTCTCAGCCGTCCCACCGATACCGATTCCCAACATGCCGGGCGGACACCAGCCTGCACCCATGGTAGGCACTGTTTTCACTACCCAATCCACGATGCTATCAGACGGGTTCAGCATCACCATTTTAGACTTATTCTCGGAACCACCACCCTTCGCTGCCACGTGCACTTCAACAGTGTTGCCGGGAACGACCTGGTAATGAATAACCGCCGGAGTATTGTCCTTTGTATTCCTCCGCGCACCGGCCGGGTCAGCCAGGATGGAAGCACGCAGTACGTTGTCCGGGTTGCTATAGGCGCGGCGCACGCCTTCGTTGATCATGTCGTCCAGACTCATGGTGGCGTCCCAGCGCACATCCATCCCCACTTTCACGAAAACCGTCACAATCCCGGTGTCCTGGCAAATGGGACGATGCCCCTGGGCACACATACGGGAGTTGATGAGGATTTGAGCCATGGCATCCTTGGCTGCCGGCGACTCTTCCCGCAGATAGGCCTCATGCACGGCCTTGATAAAATCAACGGGGTGATAGTAGGAAATAAACTGCAGCGCATCAGCCACGCTATCGATCAAATCATCTTGACGAATGACGGTCATTTATTCTCTCTCTCAGCAGGGTTGCTTCAGTGGAAAGTGCGCAAGGACACTTCCTGGTATGGCAGGATCTACCGCGCCGCGTGCAAGTTGGCTTCAATGGCGAGGGAAGCGGAGATCAAAAGACGTCGGGTATTCTAACCAATTTCTGGCCAGCTTTCAGTTATTCCGCGACTAATGAAGCAATAGTCACCTTTAATCATCAACCGCTTCCCAATCACATTCCATCAGGCAGCCCCGCCGATTTTCAGCTAAGCTGATAACTTGATACCTTTGTAAGGTGAGACGCCCAAAATCCAGCAGCAACGTCGCGAAAGGATTTTACGTTTAAAACTTCGCATACCGGAAAAAGATGGCCTATGCTTGAGATAGTTTGTGCTAGCTGCGCTGCAAAGCCTCTGGCACGGCCGTCCGAATCTACCTACTAATAATAAAAGGAAAGGTTCCTATCCATGTTCAAAAAATCTTTGCTCAGTCTCGCAGTCGCATCGTCCCTCGCCCTGACCGGCTGTTTGGACAGCGGTAGCAGCAGTAAGAATGCGAATCCGGTACCCGAATTTTCCAATACCCCAACGGAAGGTAGGACTTGGCCGGTCTTTAACCCCATCAAATCACAAGTACCCATCCCCAGCGACCTGATTATCGACAAAGAGCAGGGAGACGGTACCTACGGGCTCAGTCCCGACCCAACCAACCCGGTGATCACCGCCCTGAATGAGCTGAGCGGCGCTTCCACGGTTGCCCCCATTGACATTGAAATGAGTGGCGCCATCGACCCGAAAACGGTTGATAAAGACAGCGTCTTCCTGATCCCACTGGAGTATGCCAGTGGTGATCCGCTGCAGGCCCTGTCCATTGGCGAACCGCCCAGGGTCGCTATAGACTCCATAGACTCCATACCGAGCATTGAGGTGAGCGTTGTTGAGTTTAGCGGCAAAGATTTTATTCGCATTACGCCTCTCAAGCCTCTCAAGCCTCTCACCCGTTACGTAGTGGTCGTAACCAATCAGGTCAAGGATGCCGGTGGCCAACCGCTGATCCCGGATACCACTTACAGCCTGATTGCAAGCAACGAAGATCTGCCCAACCCCAGACTGGGTGATGTGCGCAACCTCGTTCAAAAACTCTGGGAGCCAGTCGCAACCAAATTCTTCCAGGATGCCGAAATACCGCTTGGCAAGCAAAATATTGCACTGACATTTAGCTTGACCACTTCAGGCGATGAGAAGGTGCTTGGGTATATTGCCGATCCAGCCCAATGGTTTGCTGACACCGTAGCTAACTCCGTCCGTGTGGGTGCCGCAAAGGCAGCTGTTGCAGGCGGCGCCTCTGACTACACCTCAGTCAAAGCAGTGGTCGATTCCGCTCTTGACGACTGGATGCCCTCATCGTTAAACAGCGATTTTGCACCCTGTGATGCACATCCCAGTGCAGAAGGCCGTTTTGGCTGTGTTGCTGACGCCCTTGTAGGCAACTTTACGGCCCTAGACTTATTACCGACCCCGAAGCCTCGCAACGTAGAGTTCGACACCCCCAAAGATGCAACCCAGGTCTCCGCTGTACTGAGCAGCATTGTTGACCCAGGTGAAGTGATGGTCGTGGAAGGGAAAATGCCCCTGCCCTACTACTTGGGTGTTCCTACAGATAGCAACGGCGCTCCCATTCTGACCCAAAGCTGGACAGCCGACACTGAG
>Ga0209075_1000038_pt1 | contig 98630 bp, 73 predicted proteins | sample Stecom2011_FD_187523 | JGI IMG/M metagenome (GOLD analysis project Ga0209075, IMG submission 187523) | Agricultural soil microbial communities from Utah to study Nitrogen management - Steer compost 2011 (SPAdes) (version 2) | ecosystem: Environmental > Terrestrial > Soil > Agricultural land... | reverse complement strand
GGTATTGTGTGAGGACTCCTACTGCTGTTATCCCCGAATGGGCACAATTACTGAGGGGAAAGTCTATGATTCGGTATTTCCCACCAAAGGGGACTGCTGGCTTTGCTAGTTCATCTGTCAGCACACCTAACCGGCTACCCTGACCTCCCGCTAGTATCATGGCCACACAATCTGTTCTTGCCATAAGCTACCTCCTCAATTGTTGGGCTCTTTAATATCCCATGATGTGCTTTTTTAGTATTCCTGCTGGTATTTATCTTGCTTTTTCCCTTGACCATCTTCCTTTTTCTTTAGGTAGATGGTAGATAGGGGTGCAAGGTCTATATATATTAGGTAGGGACCATCTTCATGACTATTTTCCTTAACTGATTTTAAAAGCTGGCTTTTTTCTGTCTGCCCTCCATAGTCTTTGGTATCACTGTTTAATAGCTCATAATAGTCACCTGCAGCCGGGACCCTTAAGGGATAGGCAGGTCTTTTTACTGGGGTAAAGTTTGAGACCACTATTAGCTGGTCCTCCTCCTGCCTGGCCTTTCGAATAAAGGCAAAGACTGAATTTTCCCTGTCGTCTGCCTGGATCCACTCAAAACCTGCCTGCTGGTGGTCCAGCTGCCATAGGCTCTTGTTTGACCTATATATATGGTTAAGGTCTCTTACATAGTTTAATAACCTTTTATGGCTATCATAAGCAAGTAAAAGCCAATCTAGGCCAGAATCATACCTCCATTCTATAAATTGTCCAAACTCACCGCCCATAAAGAGGAGCTTTTTGCCCGGCAAGGCCATCATAAAGGCGTAAAAGGCCCTAAGGCTTGAAAATTTCTCCAGGTAGCTACCAAACATCTTGTCTAAAAGCGATTTCTTGCCATGGACAACTTCATCATGGGAAAGGGCTAATATATAGTTTTCTGAATAGGCATACATCATAAGAAAGGTTAAAAGGTTGTGGTTGTCCTTTCTAAAAAGGTGGTCCATAGAAAAATACTTGAGTGAATCATGCATCCAGCCCATATTCCACTTGTAGTTAAAGCCTAGGCCCCCCTCATGGATGGGCATGGTGACCATGGGATAATCAGTTGACTCCTCGGCTATCATAAGGGCATTTGGAAACTGCGCAAATACCGCCTTGTTAAGCTTTCTTAAAAAGTCTATTGCCTCTAAGTTTTCCCTGCCGCCATACTTGTTGGCTATCCACTGACCTGGGCCCCTGTCATAGTCCCGATAGAGCATAGAGGATACTGCATCTACCCTGAGCCCATCAAAACGGTAAATATCTAGCCAAAAGATAGCATTTGATATTAGAAAGGACTGGACCTCGGGCCTTCCATAGTCAAAAACCAGGGTCCCCCAAGCTAGGTGTTCTCCTATCCGAGGGTCCTCATATTCATAAAGCTTTGTCCCGTCAAAGGAGGCTAGGCCATGGCCATCTTTGGGGAAATGTGCTGGCACCCAATCCATGATAACCTTTAAGCCTGCCCCATGACAGGAGTCTACAAAATACATAAGGTCCTCAGGTTTGCCATACCTACTGGTGGCAGCAAAATAACCTGTTACCTGATAGCCCCAAGACCCATCGTAGGGATGCTCCTGTAGGGGCATTAACTCCACATGGGTATAGCCTAGGTCCACTAGGTAGGGTATAAGGTCGTCAGCCAATTGTCTATAGGTCAGAAAGGACCCATCCTCATGCCTTTTCCAGGAGCCTGCATGTAGCTCATATATTAAAACAGGTGCCTGGTAGGGAAGGTCACTTTGGTCCCCACTTTTAGTAGAATGCTGCCAGCTGTACTGGTCTAGCCTATAGGTAATAGATGCGGTGGCAGGCCTTAGTTCAGCGTAAAAGGCAAAGGGATCAGCCTTAAGTTGGACCTTGCCCTCCTTAGTTGTTATGGCGTACTTGTAAAGCTGGCCACTTTCCATACCGGGCACAAAGGTGACCCATATACCGGACTTGCCAACTTTCTGCATGGGATGCTTGCCAACTTGCCAGTCGTTAAAGTCACCTACTAGGCTAACACTTTTTGCATTTGGGGCCCAAACAGCAAACCGATAGCCCTCTGGCTGGTCCTTTGCTTTAGCTATATATATACTGCCTAATAGCTGGTATGCTTTATAATTTGTACCCTCATTAAATAGGTATAGCTGATAGTCAGATGGCATTGGTCCTTTAAATGGTTTTTGAATCATCTATGAGAATCCTCACGTTTTTTCTTTTTTTACTTTGTTTACTCAAACTTTAAAAATGTGTTATGATTTAATAAAGAATTTATTGTTAAACTTATGCAATTTGTAGCTTGTTTTAATTATATAATACAGTATTGTACAATTCAAGGAAAATACCTGATAAATAGAGGCTTTCCAATACTTCTTTTAAAAAAACAGACCCAAAAATATTGAGTATTGGTATAAAGCAAAAGGTCTTATAAGCTTGTAGCTATGCTAGTTGTATATAGCTTTTAAACTAAGGGTATAAACCGCTAAGCAGGGTTACTAGGAAAAAATTCTTATAATAAACCCTGTAATACATATTATAGGAGGAGTCTTAATATGAAAAAAATCTTGCTGGCATCAGCCGAAGCCGTTCCCTTTGCCAAAACAGGGGGTTTAGCAGATGTGGTAGGGACCCTACCCCAGGCCTTTGACAGGGAGGAATTTGATGTCCGCGTCATAATGCCAAAATATAAAGCAATCGATGAAAAATATAAAAATAAAATGGAGTATATAAAGCATATTTATATAGACCTAGGCTGGCGCAGCAAGTATTGTGGAGTATTCAAGCTAGAACATGAGGGCTGTCTTTTCTACTTTATTGATAATGAGTTTTACTTCGGTGGTGATAAGCTCTACTCCTATATCCATGAGGATATAGAAAAGTTTGCTTTCTTTAGCAAGGCTGTCTTGTCAATCCTGCCCCATATAGACTTTAGGCCTGACATACTCCACTTAAATGACTGGCATACAGGTCTTGTTCCAGTTATGCTAGATGCCCAGTTTAGGGACAAGCCCTTTTACCAGGGGATAAAAACTATAATGACCATACACAATCTAAAATTTCAGGGGATTTGGGGCCTAGAGGAAACCAAGGATGCAACCGGCCTTGATGGCCACTACTTTACAGCAGACAAGCTTGAGTATAAGGGAGATGCCAACCTACTAAAGGGTGGCCTAGTCTATGCTGACCATATCACGACGGTCAGTGATACCTATGCAAAAGAGATCCAAACTCCTGCCTATGGAGAGGGACTAGAGGGCCTGCTCCTTGCCAGGAGGGATAGCCTAACCGGTATTGTTAACGGTATCTCCTATAGTGACTATGATCCAGCAAATGATGATAGTATTTTTGCCAAATACAACCGTAGAGATTTTCCCAGCAGAAAACGGCTAAACAAGACGCAGCTGCAAGGGCTACTAGGCCTTGAGAAAAACCCAGATACCTTTTTAATCGGTATTGTATCTAGACTAACAAAACAAAAGGGTCTTGACCTTATTGCCTACAATATGGACAGGCTCTTGAGTCAAGATGTACAGCTAGTTGTACTAGGAACAGGAGAGCCTGACTTTGAAAACATGTTTAGATACTATGCAGGCCTCTACCCAAAAAAGGTCTCGGCCAATATCCTCTTTTCCAATGACCTAGCCCACAAGATTTATGCTGCAGCTGATGCCTATCTGATGCCCTCCCTCTTTGAACCCTGTGGCCTAAGCCAGCTCATTTCTATGAGGTATGGGACAGTCCCCATAGTTAGAGAGACCGGTGGTCTTGTAGATACAGTTATTCCCTACAACAAGTATACAGGCCAGGGGACAGGTTTTTCCTTTAGAAACTATAATGGGGATGAACTCTGGTCGGCCATCTCCTATGCCATGGAAATTCACCAAGACCGGAGGGTCTGGAATAGTATAATAAGGCAGGGGATGGCAAAGGATTTCTCCTGGCAGGAGGCCGCTAAAAAATATGCAAACCTTTACAGTAAGTTAATTGTCTAGGATGTTTTTTGTGGAAAATGTTGCCTATATGGTGTAAAATAATAAAAGGTTTTATCAAACCTTGTCAAAATTAACCTTTAGGAGGACATATGGACACTTATATAAATTTAGATAGCCAGTCTAGTATAAAAGAAGGCATTATAAGAAAGCTGCTACTTGAGTTTGGCAAAAACCCAGAGGATGCCAGCCCACAACAGATATACAAGGCATGCGCCCTGCTAGTTAGGGACAATATGCTCTATAGGATGGCCCAAACAGAGAAAAAGGATAGGCAGACCAAGGGGAAAAAGCTCTACTATATATCCATGGAGTTTTTGATGGGCAGGTCCCTTGCTAACAATATATTAAATCTAATGAAGACAGATGAGTTTAAAGGTGCCCTAAGGGACCTTAATATAGACCCAGACATGACCTTAGACCAGGAAGAGGATGCAGGCCTAGGTAACGGTGGCCTAGGTAGGCTGGCAGCCTGTTTTATAGACTCACTAACCACCCTGGAACTGCCTGCTGTGGGCTGTTCCATCCGCTATGAGTATGGCCTCTTTAAACAGCTTATAAAAGAGGGCAAGCAGGTTGAGGTCCCAGACTGGTGGCTAGAAAAGGGCAATGTTTGGGAGGTTAAACGGCCAGAGGAACAAATACAAGTAAAGCTAGGCGGTAATGTGGAAAACATCTGGGTTGACGGTAGGCTAAAGGTAAAATACCACAATGATGAAACAATAATAGCCATGCCCTATGATTTTCCTATCAGTGGCTATGGGTCAAAGCGGGTAAACTACCTGAGGCTCTGGCAGGCTCAAGCAACTGAAAGAATGGATATGAAGGCCTTTAATAGGGGCGACCATGTACAGGCAATCGCAAAAAAGGAAACAGATGAGCTAATATCAAAGGTCCTCTACCCTGAGGATAACAACCCAGAAGGCAAAAGGCTAAGGCTAAAGCAGGAATATTTTTTAAGCTCAGCTACAATCCAGTGGATAGTCAAAGAATATAAGGCAGACTACGGAGACGACCTAAAGGGACTAGCAGACAGGGTGGTTATCCATATAAACGATACTCACCCTGCCCTTGCAATACCTGAGATGATGCGGATCCTCATGGACGAGGAGGGCCTAGGCTGGGATAATGCCTGGTCCATAGTAACTAAGACCTTTGCCTATACTAACCATACAGTTATGAGCGAGGCCCTAGAGAAGTGGCCCATATACCTATTTAAACCCCTCCTGCCCCGCCTTTACAGTATCATTGTCGAAATCAACCAAAGGCTTATGGAAAGGCTATCTAGGACCTATCCAGGGGACCGGAAAAAGCATGAGTATATGGCCATAATATCTCACAATCAAATAAACATGGCCAATATCTGCTTAGCGGCTTCCTTTGCTGTAAATGGAGTGTCTGGCCTACACACCAGGATCCTAATCGACGATATCTTTGCAGACTACGCTAAGGCCGAACCTGAAAGATTTCATGCTATAACCAACGGAATAACCTTTAGGCGGTGGCTCCACCATGCCAACCCTGACTACTCTAAACTTATTACAAGCCGGATAGGGGATAGCTGGCTAAGGGACTCTAAAGAGCTGTCAAGGCTAAAGCCCTATGCAGATGATGGGGAGTTTAGGTGGCTCTTAGCTGAGATTAGGCAAAAAAACAAGGATAGGCTTGCGGCCTATATTAGGGAAAAGCATGGTATAGAGGTAGATAGGCATTCTATCTTTGATGTTCAGGCAAAAAGGCTACACGAATACAAGAGGCAGGTCCTAAATGCCCTCCATATACTATATCTTTACAATCAGCTAATCAAGGATCCAGACATGCCCTTTGTACCGAGAACCTTTATTTTTGCTGCCAAGGCTGCCCCAGGCTATACTAGGGCCAAGCAGATTATAAGGCTTATAAACTCTATCGGCCACCTGGTCAACAATGACCCCCGTATCAGGGGCAAAATAAAGCTTGTCTTTCTTGAAAACTATAGCGTAAGCCTAGCAGAGATGCTGATTCCTGCCGCTGACCTCTCAGAGCAGATATCAACAGCAGGCAAGGAGGCCTCTGGAACAGGCAATATGAAATTTATGCTAAATGGTGCCCTGACCATTGGTACTCTTGACGGTGCAAATGTTGAGATGGCAGACCTAGTTGGAAATGAAAATATCTATATATTTGGCCTGCGGGCTGATGAGGTAAACTTAAGGTATGATTATGGGTCCGAGGAGGTCCAGAGGATATATGTTTCAGACAATGACCTGCACCAGGTCCTAGAGCAACTAGTAAATGGGCCTCTAGCTGACCTTGATAAGGAGGCCTTTAGGGATATCTACCAGTCCCTGCTCTTTGGTGACTATGGTATGCCTGACCCCTATATGGTCATCCGGGACTTTAGGGCCTATGTTGAAATGCAGGCCAGGGTCTCCCGTGAGTATGAGAAACCCGACCTTTGGTGGAAAAAGGCGGTCCTTAACACAGCAGCTGCAGGCTTTTTCTCCAGTGACAGGACAATCGAGCAGTACAATGAGAAAATCTGGCATCTAGAGGCGACAAAATGGTAATAGAACACGATTCGCAAAGGCTCTTATACCGGACTCCCTTTGGAGCTGCTTTGGTTTCAAGCCAGGTAAGGCTTAGGCTTTATGTCAAAATTGATGAGATCCCTCGGTCAGTCAAGCTTGTCTTTAGCTTTATGGACCATAAGGCCCAACAAGTCAATATGTATTATATAGACAGCTTGGCCGGTGGCAGCCTCTACCAGGCTCAAATCACCATGCCCGATAGGGTGGGCCTTGTCTGGTACTACTTTGTCCTTGAAAGCAATAGCAGGACCTATTATTACGGCAACAATGAAAAAAGACTAGGTGGCCTAGGCAGGGTCTATGAAAAGGATCCCCTTCCCTACCAGATAAGTGTTTACAAAAAGGACTTTAAGACTCCCGATTGGTTCAAGGATGCAATAGTCTATCAAATCTTTCCCGACCGCTTTTCCAAGGAGGGCATGGATGGCCTAAAAAATACAGATAGGCAGGGTATAATCCCTAGACAGTGGGAGGAGACTCCTTATTACAAGGCAGAGCAATTTGGAGGACAATACCTGGCTAATGACTTTTTCGGTGGGAGCCTGGTGGGCATTATAAACAAGCTAGACTACCTAAAGGAGCTTGGAATAACTGCTATCTACCTAAACCCCATCTTTGAGGCCTTTTCAAACCACAGGTACGATGTAGGAGACTATGAAAGGGTCGACCCAATTTTAGGCACTAATGATGACTTTAAAAGGCTCTGCCAGGAGGCCAAGGGCCGTGGTATCCGTATTATACTAGATGGAGTCTTTAGCCACACTGGCTCAAACAGCAGGTACTTTAACAAGGAGGGGACCTATCCTAGCCTTGGAGCCTACCAGTCAAAGGATTCGCCCTACTATAGCTGGTATAGCTTTAAAAATCATCCTGATGACTATGAGGCCTGGTGGGGGATTAAAACCCTACCCCATACTAGGGAGCTAGAGCCCTCCTTTATGGACTATATCCTGACTTCGGATAAGGCAATAGTAAAAAGGTGGCTAGACTATGGTGGCTCTGGCTGGCGTTTAGATGTTGCAGATGAGCTACCTCCTGAGTTTTTAAGGGCCCTGCGAAAGGCGGTCAAGGAAAAAATGCCGGAGGCAGTAATCATAGGCGAGGTCTGGGAAGATGCCACAAACAAGCTAAGCTATGGCAAACTCAGAGAATACCTTTTAGGAGAAAAACTTGACTCTGTTATGAATTATCCCCTAAGAGGGGCAATAATTGATTTTGCCTGCAAGAGGATAGATGCTGCAGGCTTTGCCATGAGGCTAATGTCCCTATATGAAAACTACCCTAGGGAGGCCTTTTATTCCCTACTGAACTTTTTATCTAGTCATGACGTAGCCCGGATAATCACACTCTTAGCTGACTGCCAACTCCCTGAAGACCTAACCAAGGATGAAAAGGCAGTATTTAGGCTCAATAGGGCCCAGCTAGACCTAGCTAAAAAACGGCTCGGTAATGCCCTGCTTTTACTCATGACCCTGCCTGGTGTCCCCTGTATTTATTATGGAGATGAGGTGGGTATGGAAGGCTATGAGGACCCCTTTAATAGGAGGACCTTTCCTTGGCAAGCTTTAGATGAGACTATCCTTTCATTATATAAAAGGATGATAAAGCTTAGAAAGGATAATAGGGTCCTAGTTACGGGTGAGTTTGAAATCCTATACTCCTACAAGTCCTGTCTGGCCTTTGCTAGATATGACAAGGAAAAGTTCTTGGCTGTAGCTGTAAACATGGGCTCTGAGCCTACCTTTACTAGGCTAGACCTAGCCAGGTTTCAGCCAAAGCAGGCTATTGATCTAGAAAGCAAGGCTAATATTAGCATAGTAGATGGTATCATCTGCTTTGACCTGGCAGCCCTAGAGTCTAGAATAATAGAGCTAAATAAGTGAAATTTGCATAAATATTAAAAAAAATCACCCAATAATGCTATTTGCGTAAGAATTTCTTGTCGAAATATGATATAATCTCAGAAAAAGATGGAAAAACAAGAGGTATTGGGGTGAGTACTCAGCATATCTTACTTCCAAGAGTCCTACCTCAAAATAGTTAGGTGGATAGTATGTCTGATATTAGCATATCAAAGGTTGATTCACATTTGGATAAATGCAATAGAGTCAAAAGGACAACCCGCTTATCCCTTTTAAGGTCAATTGTCTTTTTCTCTATTATTCCTATTGTCTTGTTGTCCATTGTTTATTACTCCATCACAATTAACCAGGTCATCAAAAAGAAGACTGACGACATGCAAATAGTTGTTAGTAATATTTCAGAAACCATATCTGACCTATTTGAAGATAGGACCTCACTACTACTTGGCCTTAGCCATGAGGCTGAAAAGGCCGAAAACCCACAAGACCTAAAAGCATATCTACATATGCTAGCTGCTGCCCACCCGGATATTGAGTCTATGAGTATCACCGACGCAGATGGTGTCCAGCTAGTTAGGTCAGATGACAATCCCTTGCTTGATATATCTGATAGGGGCTTTTTCAAGGACCTAATGGCAGGCAGTGATCTTGCAATTTCAAATACCCTTATTAGTAGGACCTCGGAAAACCCCATTTTAGTCATAGCAGCAGGAGTAAAGGATGAGCAGGGAAAAACCAAGGGTGTAGCCAACCTACTTATAAGCCTAGACAAGCTATATAATAGGCTAGAGGAATATGACTTTGGTCAAGAGACCTCTCTTTATATAGTAGATGGGACAGGTAAAATCGCCCTCCACCCTAAAAAAGAAATGATAGAGATGTCAGAACCTGCAACAGACTGGGAGCCTGTTGCAAAGGTATTAGAGGATAAAGAAGCAGGGGCCCTGGTCTACCGTAATCCAGTGGACAAGAAAAAGTATTTGTCCTCCTATTCCTTTATAGACCAGGTCCAGTGGAGTATTATTATAGAGCAAAGCTATGGGAGCCTTATGAGGCAAACCCTAATACTCTTATCTGACTCCCTGGTAATCACTGCTGTCTTTATAATAGGCCTAACGGTTACAGGTGGTATAATATACAGGCGACTTAGAAAGGAAATCATCCTTACTAGGAGAGAGGGGCAAAAGATAGCCAGAGCCCTAGCCGAAGAACATGAGAAATCCTTTTTTTATGCTAACATTGCCCATGAGCTAAGGACACCTATAAATGCAGTCCTATGCTCTATCCAGCTCCTAGAGCTTGAGAGAAACAGGGATCTTGGCTGCTTTAAGGCACATGAAAAGACCCTTGCCATTATGAAGCAAAACTGCATGCGGCTACTTAGGCTAGTAAACAACTATATAGATATAACAAAGATAGATACAGGCTTTCAAAAGCTACAGCTTAAAAATGTAGATATTGTTCCTCTGGTAGAGGAAATAGTAATGTCAGTTAGCGATTATGCAAAGCAAAAGGGTATACAGCTTATCTTTGATACAAATGTTGAAGAGCAAGCAGTAGCCTGTGACCCAGAAAAAATAGAAAGAATTGTTTTAAACCTACTCTCCAACGCTGTCAAGTTTACACCAAGAGATGGTAGGATTGAGGTAAACCTTTTAGTAGAAGAAGGTTTCTTGAACCTGTCCATTGAGGATACGGGTACAGGTATCAAGGCTGAAAACCTTGGCAAGGTCTTTAACCGCTTTTGGCAGGAGAAAAATCCTGAATATAGTTACTATGAGGGTTCTGGTATTGGCCTGGCCCTAGCCCGGTCCTTTGTTAAGCTCCATGATGGAGATATCAAGATCGAAAGCGAAGAAAATTTAGGGACCAAGGTTAGCTTTAATATACCAATAAAGCAAATAGATGATGAAGATGGTATCGATATTGTAAGTCAGGACAACCTCCAAGACAAGATACGGGTTGAGTTATCAAGTCTAGACTAGCATGGTTGATTGACTAATAAGGTCCTAGTCTAAAAGCCAATTGCCTTTGATCCCTACAATTGACTAAAGCAAATCCTTGAACTGCTAATGACAATAGGCCTATAAAATTGGGCCTATTTTTTATTTATTTTTTTATTGAGCCTAGTTAGTAACTCCATACAGGCCCTACTATTGTGATAGGGGCATTTCCACTCATCAGCCTTGGCTTCATCTGGCCCTGCTAGCTGGCCCCCTATGTCTATGTACTCAAACCACTCACCATTTTTATGATCTACCAGCTTGCTGTCGATAAAATCCCAACACTTTATGCATGCATCTAAGAAGGCCTGGTCCTGTGATATTTGGTAGGCATTAAAAAAGCCTACAAGGGCTTCAGCCTGGGGCCACCAATACTTGTCCCTGTCATGGGGTCCTTGCCTAGTCCCCTCATTAAATAGGCCACCGTCAATATCCAGGCCTTGGTCAAGGACTGTCTGGGCTATATTAAGGCTTATTTGCTCTACCTTTTTGATATAGTCCCTGTCTGCCAAGACCTCTGCTGCCTCTGTTAGGAGCCAGCTCCCCTCTATATCATGGCCATAGGAAACAAGATCAGTTAGGCTGGCCCATTGTCTATCAAAGTAGACATCAAAATGCCAGCTTTCCTTGTTTAAGACTAGGTCTGTCATAATGTCGACTAGCTGCCTTAGCCTATCTTTTAGGCCCTCATCCTCCCATACCCTAAGTAGGTTTGTATAGGCTTCTAGCAGGTGAAGGTGGGTGTTCATAGTCTTTTCCGAGTCCTTGTGCTCCCCATCGCTTATCAAAAGGCCTTTTTTGTAATCCCAGTTGGCAGAAAAACCTTCAAGATAGCCCCTGTAGATAGGGTCAGTAGCCTTTGCCTCCAGGGTCCTGTATAGGTCTATGGCCATATCTAGGCTCTCCCTATCTTGGCTTGCCTTGTAGTACTCGGCAAGGGCATATATCATAAAGGCCTGGCCATAGACTAGCTTTTCTGACTCCTTTGGCCTTCCCCTATAGTCTAGCATCCAATAGCCACCCTTGTTATCCTTATCCCAAAAGTAGTTTTGTAGGTAGTCATAGGCCCTATGGGCTAATCTTAAATAGGCCTGGTCCCCTAAACAATTGTAGGCAGCAGAATAGGTCCATAGTATACGGGTATTTAAAACTAGACCCTTATCAGCCTGTCTATCAAGCTTCATATCATTTGATATCCTACCGTAAAAGCCACCCTTTGCTTGGTCAACCATATGGTCTGTCCAAAAGCTTAGTATATTGTCCCTTAAGTTTGTCTTAATCCTTTGCCTTAGATCCTCTAACCTCTTCACTAACTAGCCCCTCCTAGATAAATTATAGCTACTAAAATCTTTTTACTTTAGCTGGCAAGCTATAAGTATTTCTATACAATAGTCCCTTATAAGATTACTGCTATTAGGCCTAAGTCCCAGGCCCTCATATAATAAATACTTCAATAGCAGTAGCCCTTATCCTTTAAGATAGGATAATAAAAATGGTAGGATTTGAACTAGCTACACATCCTACCCTCTAAAAACTATATATAAACTTAATTTCTCTTGCTTAATATCTAAAATACGATAACTAGTATAGCGGACTAAAAACCCCTAGATCCAGGCAAAAGCTCAAACCTATAACCCTTTAGTCTAAGATAGCTAATAATCTCTGGCAGGACCTCTACTGTAGCCTCCTTGCCAACTGAATCATGCATAAGTACAATAAGGCTGGTCTGGCCATTAACTGTATCTTTAAACCTTTTTAGTAGGTCCTCAGGGCTCCTTTTCTCAAGGCTTTCTGCATCGCCATTAACACAGTTCCAGTCTATATATACAAAGCCCTCGCTGTTTACTTTTTTTCTAAAGGGGGCTAAATGGTCGCCAAAGGATCCGCCAGGGAATCTAGTTAGCCTAAAGCGCTTGTCGGTGTCCAGGGTGGCCTGCAAGAGCTTTTCCATTTTTCTTAGTTCCTTTGTATAGCTATTAGGATTTCTATATATGTCCTTGAAAACATGGGAGTAGGTATGATTACCTATACCATGGCCCTCCCTATACTGGCGCCTTACTATATCAGGATAGAGCTCGACCTGGCTACCAATTAGGAAAAAGGTTGCCTTTACATCCTCCTTGGCAAGGATATCTAATATGGCATTGGAATGTGCCCTTGTTGGCCCATCGTCAAAGGTTAGATAGGCAACCTTGTCTTCATTTCTGCCATATAATTTATTAAGGTCCTCTTGAAGTATAGGCTGACTGGCTGCCAGCTGGTATTTATTTATCTCCTTATCCGGTTCCTCTGTAGCCCCTGGATCTTGCTCTTGTCCTGCTTCTTCGGGCGGACTACTTGGTCCTTGCCCCTCCTTATTATCCTCAGGGTCCTCTGGTAGACCACTAGGTCCTTGGCCCTCCTTGTCATCTGGCTCTTGGCTATCCTCTGGGCCATCAGGGGGGTCAGTTTCCTGGGAGGGATGGTCAGTTCTGCTGGGTTCATTGCTGCCTTTATCATCAGGCCTTGGGGTCCTATCCTCAGGCCCCTGGCTAGGCCTATCTGATCCAGACTCCTTTTCCTCCGGTGTCGGTGTTGGGCTCGGCTCCTGGTCAATATTGGGCTTGTTTGAGTCGTCTCCATCAATATGGTCCACACTTCCTACATCCCCAGAGGCTGGTTTGTCAGCTATGGGATGTAGGGTTTCTATGGCAAGGGGGATATCTACAATGAATAAAAGGCTAATAATTAAAAAAAGGCATAGAATTTTTGTAATCAAACTCAGATGCCTTAAAAAAGCTTTTCTTTTCGCCACCTATTATTCCCCCTGCTATACATAGAAATGTATAAAATAATCCTTCTTGTGTCTTAGTATACTTACATTATAAGACGCAAAATAGGCGAATGCCATATACTTATAACTATTTAAGAAAAGCTTAATATATGTAACACAAATGAAACACTTGTACTATAAAATAGTATTTAATACCCTGTCATAGCTTACCTTTCAAATTGTATAACTGCTCCCTCCGCATAGCCCTTTTCATTTATAAATCTGCACTCATAGGTCATAGAGCCAGAGGAATCGTCCATTTCTAATATAGACCTTTTGGTAATAGGCTGACCATCTACACGGACTGAATATTCCTCAACTATTATATATTCAGTAGTCTCATATAGATATATGGTCTCTGGTATGGCCCCCCTCTTTATTTCAGTGCTTGCCACTAGCTGATCTGATTGGTCCATCTCCTTAAAGACTATAGTAGTAGTAGGATCCATCCGGTCCAAGGTAAGCTTTGCTTTATTAGTAACCTTTTTCTCCTTGCCATCCTCTAGTATTTCATATGTTTCAGATATATAATAAGACATAGAGCCACCTAGCCCACTTGAAAAATGTACTCCCTCTCCTGCCAACATATACACCCTATAATCAGCTGTTTGAAAGACAGGATTTATATAAAAGATCCCCTCTATGTCTAGGCCTAGGTAAATGGTACCCTCTATCTCTCCACCTTCATCATTGATCATGACCTTGGCATCGAATACATTGTTCTCCATAATAGTTGTCCAATATCCCTGACCCATGTCGTTAGCAGCTACAGAGGCCAAGAAAAATGGGATACCCTCTATACCATCAAAGACATAGATAATAGTAGAGATGCCATCCTCCAAAACCGGCTTTTCTTTAGCATAGATTTTGCCTTGGCCTTGGCCCATATCCCAAGCCATATCATTTAAGTCAAAGTCTTGTATTCTGGCTAGGTCCATCCCATCAAAGTCTGCTTGTTCACTGTTAAATATATGGCTAGACAAAGTAGATTCAAATGTAATATAAAAGCCACAAAAGCGGTCATTTCCTCCATTGTCCCCCTCCTCCATGGCCAGCTGGCAACCATTTAAAAATAAAGATCCTATCAGCAGAAGGCAAAGAATCCCTATACGCCTTTTATTCATCAACATTATCCTCCAATTCTCCATCAAATTTTATAATATCTTCCACATGGCACTGTAGATAATAACATATCTTGTTTAGGGTGTTAAACCTAACACCCTTTGCCTTGCCACTTCTAAGAATAGACAGGTTGGCCTCTGTGATACCAATAAGACTAGAAAGCTCTTTAGAAGTCATTTGTCTATCCTTTAATACCTCCTCTAGGTGTACCTTAATAGCCATGATCATTCTCCTATATAAATAGTTGGTTGTCTGTGTATAGTTTCTTGGATTGGCTAAAATACCTGCCAACCAAGAGCATAAGCAGGCTCAGACCTAAAAGATTTAGTGGTACAAGGGTTTTGTAGGCCACATTGTAAAGGTACTTACTACAGATGACCTGAAGTAGGTTAAAGGCTAAATTGCCAACCATAATAAAAAGGAGGGCAAATTTACTTAGTCTAAAGACCTTTGTCGAGCTAGCTATAACTTCATCACTATACCTATCAACCCTTAAGGCCTCTACAAGCCTGATAGCCACAATGAAGATATAGATAAGTAAAAGGGTTGGAGTATTTTCTAAGATAAAGGCCAGTATCATAAAAAGGTAGCTGGGCGAGAGCCATATTGCAGGGTCTGTATTTGCATCCTTTAAGGCCTGAATATCCATGGCTAAGGTCCCGACCCCTAGGTAAAATACGGAAAATATTCCTATGGCCATAGCTATATAGAAAAGGTAAGCAAGGATATCTAGTAGCTTGTCGGTATCCCTTTGCTCAATATTTCTAATAGCCTTTAGGATTAGGTATGCAGCAAGCGCAGAGTAAAATACTCCTCCAAGGATGGATTTACCCATACCAGCTAGGCTGACTCCTGGAAAAGTCAAAGGTCCAAACCATCTATTGATAAGACTTGGATTTATCATCAAATAAAGTATCATGAAGAGCAGAAGGCTCAAGATTGGCAATAATATATCCTCTAGCCCTTTTTTCTTTCTATAGTGCCGGTAGGCTAGGTAGGCAAGGGGTAAAAAACCGATTGATATGTATAGTATTATTGCAGCTATATTGCCAAGCTGGCTAGACAGGGAAAGGCTTCTAAGAATACTCCCCAGCTGTGCCAAGGGAAATTCAATAAGGCTAGCGTAGGCCCTGCCACTGTCTCCCTTTTTAAAAAAGGCAAGCAGTAAGCAAACTACAAGCTCAATAAATAGGAAGATCACTAGCCTTTTCTTGTTTTTCATTATGAAAACACCTCCATGCAAATAGGTCTAATTATCGTTTAGCAATAATTATAATCTAATAATACCATACAAATTATCGTTTAGCAATAATTATTTTTAACAAGGAGCACAGTATAAAAAGAGCGCTACTTGTACAATGCCTACTTATAATATACAATTATTTTATAAACTGATAGGAGGCCCTTATGGTTACTAGTCTTTCTTTGGTCTTTATGGTTGTAACCCTGCTTATTAGCTTTGTAGTTCCCATAGCTGCTGTGATTTTCCTTTATAAAAAATGGAATATCTCTATAGGAGCGGTTTTTGCAGGAGCAGGCGTTTTTATCCTTTTTCAGTTAATTATCCGCATGCCCCTCTTGGGAAAATTGGCTGGTTTTCCCTGGTTTCAAGACATGGCTGAAAATGTTTTTGTCTACGCTGTTTTCTTAGGACTTACAGCAGGTATTGTTGAAGAAGTAGGCCGCTTTTTTGGCTATAGGCTAATGCTAAATAAGAGGCTTGAATGGAAAAATGGGCTAGCCTTTGGTATAGGACATGGTGCTTGTGAGGCAATACTTATAGTTGGGCTTACCTATATAAATAATATTATATATAGCCTTATGATAAACTCAGGAGCCTTTGATACCACTATTGTTCCTCTTATAGATTCAGATATGGCTCAAATGATAAGGTCTAGTCTTGTTGATACTCCCTCATACATGTTTATGCTAGGAGGTCTGGAAAGACTATTTACAATGGTTATACATGTGGCACTTAGCCTGCTGGTATTATTAGGGCTAATGAATAAAAAGTATGTCTACCTTTTCTATTCAATCCTAGTCCATGCACTACTAAACATCATTGCTGTCTTGTTAGGCCAGGTGAATATTTGGGTATCAGAACTATCTATATTAGCCTTTGCAATTGCAGCTCTAGTATTTATAATAAAATCATATTCCTTTGATAGCCTAAAGCCCCCAGGAGATGTCCTGTAAAATTTACCTACAGGAAAGGACTCAGCCTGCACAGCTAGCTTATAATTTTGATTATAGGAACAAGAGCAAAAGCCCGGAAATGAACTGACCCATGTCAAGTAGACAGATAATCTAATTTCTAATTAATTAGACTGTCTACTTTGGAAGTATCATATCATTTCTGGGCTTTACTTTTATATTTATCCGATCTGATTATTCTTTTTTAGGATGGTCTCCTGCTCAAAAGAGTCCTTGGGCAGGTCCCTTAAGAGAGGAGATAGGCTGCCTGTATGATAAAGAATTAGCCTATGAAGGGCCCTTGTAGAGGCTGTATATAGGAGCTTTCGATCCTTATCCTGTCCATAGTTTTCTTCGTTTGCCTGGTATACTAGGGCTAGGTCAAACTCTAGGCCCTTGGCAAGGTAAACTGGCAGGACTAATAGGCCACTTTTAAAGGTCTTGTCATCCTTAGTCAATAGGCTAGCCCTGGTATGATTCTTGATCCTATTGTATACATGCCTTGCTTCTTTTGCAGTCTTGCATATAAGGCCAATAGATTGACTAGCTCCATCAATACCCTTATTTATATCCCTTAGTATAGCCCCTATCATGTCTGCTTCATTTTCGGCCTTTACAATTGTCGGTTTGTCCCCACTTCGTGCTATGGACTCAATATCATGGCCATCCTTTAGGATATGGCGGGTAAATTCAACTATATCTGAGGTAGACCTATAGCCCTTGGTCAGCCTGTAGGTCACATGGTTCTTTGGCCTTAGGATTTCTACTAGATTACTATAATCAAAATCTGGTCTAAGGGGGTTTATAGTCTGGTTTAAGTCACCTAATAGGGTTATGCCACAGTTGGGAAAAAGCTTTTTTAATAAGCCATACTGCACTGGACTATAGTCCTGGGCCTCATCTACCACTACATGCTTTATATGATTCATAGAGGGGACTCCCTCGATTAAGGCCTTTAGGTAAACATAGGCCGATACATCCTCATAGCCTAGGATATCCTTATTAGATTTAGGGTAGCCCGCAGTCAGGATAGGCCTAATCTTTGATGGTAGTATGTCTTGGTCAAGGGTCTGGTGAAAGCTTTTATCGCTTAGCATATTGGTATAGGCTAAATAGGGGTCAAAGTCTAGCATGGCATCGATTTGCTGCCTAACCTGCTTAAACTCTTTGAATACAATAAGCCTGGCCTCCGCCTTTATCTTGCCCTGAAAATCTGGCTTGCTAGCAAGGTCCTCTTCTATTTGCTTTAGCCTCTCCTCCCAGGCAGGCCTAATTAAATAATGGAGGCGTTTTCTGAGCCTGGCCAGCCTTTTTACAATAGGCATATCAGCATAGGTATTTATAAAGAGCTCCTTCATTTCCTCCTTGCTAACTAGGACATTACCCTTAAAGCTTATATCGTAAAATTTAAAGTGGGTTTGTTCTATATAGGAAACATATTCCTTTATCATCCTATAATAGGCAAGTGAGGTCTTGTAGGCGATTGCTTCTAGCCTTTCCTTGTCATCCTCTGTAGTATTTAGTACAAACTCCATATGGGAAATACTGTCCTCAAAGCCCTGTCCTCTGCCAACTAGCCTTGCTAAATATTCGTCAAAGGTGGTTTGCTGCATATTTTCCTCGCCCAGCTCCGGTAGGACCTGGGATATATAGTCATTAAAGACCGTGTTAGGTGAAAAGATAAGTATATTGTTAGAACTAATAGTCCTGTCCCTGTACCTATACAATAGGTAGGCTATCCTATGGAGGGCAATGGAGGTCTTGCCACTACCTGCTACCCCCTGTAGCATTAATAGCTGATGGTCCTCATCCCTTATAATTCTATTTTGCTCCCGCTGGATAGTGGTAACAATGGTACGCATTTTTTCATCGGTATTTTGGCTTAGGATCTGTTGGAGTAGCTCATCATCTATCTTTATACCGGTGTCAAACATATAAAGCAGTTGGTCCTTGCTGATTTTAAACTGGCGTTTTAGGGTAATCTCTCCCCTTATTAGGCCCTCTGGACACTTGTAGGAGGCCTCGCTTATGTCATAGTCATAAAACATACTCGATACAGGAGCCCTCCAGTCATAGATCAGGATATCCCCCCCTTTATCGAAAAGGGTTGAGGTCCCTATATATATCTTTTCCTCCTTGTCATAGCCTTCTTCGATAAAGTCCATGCGGCCAAAATAGGGGCTCTCCTTTAGCTTTTCAATCTTTAGTAACTGGTTTGCCGCCTGCCTATACTTGCGGTTTTCATTTTCTATTATGTCTAGGGCCTGCTTGACATCTGAGGCAGCATCAATATCACCCTGCTCCCAGGTATGCTTTTCACCCTGCCATAGGTCCCTGCCTGCCTTTATTAAGTTTATTTTAAAGTTATTAACCTGGTTTAGCCTTTGTTCATATTCAGCTAATAGGATTTTATATACCTTTTTTAAATGTATAGTCTCTTTCTCCCTTGGAGTTAGACTCATTAATTAAACACCTCATTTTTAAATTTAAAACAAGACCAATGACCCTTTTTCTCCATTGGTCTTGTAGTTAGTCTATGATTTATTAAAAATAAACTTCCTGCCATCTTCTTCAGCTTGCCATCTTCTTCAGCACTTAGGACATAATCCATATGAAATCCTATCCTCAAAGCCTTGTTTTATGGTCCTATGTTACTGGCTGGCCCTAAGATCTAGCCCCGTCTAAGCTTTTCGCTAGCCCTTAGATCTATCTTAATCAGTGCTACTAGCTAAGCTTAAGATCTATCTCCGTCTATGCTACTTGCTAGCCCAAGATGTCTAGCTTGCTAGATTATTGTTCATCTAGGTCTCTGCTAGCCTCTTTTTTTGGCCTATAGATATTGCGATTATGCAAGAGCCAAATCTTCTCTGAAAAGCCACCGGGCTCAACATTTTCAAGGGCCTTTTGCATATCATACATACGGGCATCCATCAGGTCAAGATAATGGAGTATCTCTCCCTCTGGTATCATAGGCCTCTTGGGGCTACCAAACTCTGGCTCATAGTGGTGGGATAGGACTAGGTGCTGGAGGAGAATGATAGTCTCCTGGTCTGCCTCTAGCTGGCTACCTACCCGGTCTATAGTCTTTATCCCCTGGATTATGTGGCCTAGTAGCATGCCCTCAGGAGTATATGAAGATACAACTCCTAGCTCATTGGACTCCATCTCCTCTATTTTAGATAAGTCATGGAGCACAACACCTGCATAAAGGTAATCACTGTTTAAAAAGCTATAGACCTCCATAACCTTTTCTGCCATCTTAAGCATAGTTAGCATATGATACAAAAGACCAGACCTAATTGAATGGTGGTTTCTCATAGCTGCTGGATAAAATAATAGCTTTTCCTGCTTTTCTTTTAGTATAGTCTCTGTTATTCCCCTTATGTCCTTGTCCCTTATCCTACCAATATAGGCTAGGACCTGCTCTAGCATTTCCTCTGCCTTGTAGGGTGCCGCAGGGACAAAGTCCTCTATATCTAAGTCCTCCTGGGCCTCTAATAGTCTAATCCTTTCAACCTTGAGCTGGAGTGAATCCTGCCATTCGTTTACTACACCCCTAACCTTTACAATTATGCCATCCTTAAGCTCCATACCCTTTACCATTTGCACATCCCAAATTTTTGCGTTTACCTCTCCTGTCTTGTCCGCAAGGGTAAGGTCATAATACCGGTTGTTGGCGTTTGTTGTCCTCAAAGTCACATACTTTAGTAGGTAATAACCTTGGATTGAATCGCCTTTTCCCATTTCACCTATTGGTTTTTGCTCAATCAATTGGCCACCTCCTATATATACCTTTCCATTATTCTATCATATAGGCCTGGATAAAACCATATTAGCAATACTAGAGGCCTTTACAAAGGTCCTTTTCAAGGCCTTGACAGTGACCTGTATTATTGCTAAGCTAAAATTGACAAAAAGCTTCATTATTAGACAAGGATTAAGTGAAAATAAAAGGAGAGCTGCACTTATGAAGAACATAATGGACAACTATCAAGCAGGAGTAAACCTAGGGGGCTGGATATCTCAGTATCGGACCTATGACCATGACCACTTTAAAAGCTTTATAGTAGAAGAAGATATAAAGCAAATAGCCTCTTGGGGTATGGACCATGTTCGCCTGCCCTTTAACTACCGAGTATTAGAAGATGATAACAAACCCTTTGAATACAAGGAGTCAGGTTTGGCCTATGTTGACTCTTGTCTTAAGTGGTGCAAAAAGTATGGCCTAAACCTAATATTAGACCTACACGAAGCACCTGGTTATTTCTTTGGTACCCTAGATAGCAACAGCCTATTTACAGACCGTCATATGAAGGACCGCTTTATTGGCATTTGGACAATGTTCGCAGAAAGGTACAAGTCCGAGGGTGACAACCTCATTTTTGAACTACTAAACGAGGTAGTAGAGCCCAATAGCGACAGGTGGAATGAACTTGCCCACGAAACCATCAAGGAAATCCACAAGATCGATGAAGAAAGATACATAATTTACGGTGGCAACCACTACTCTGCCATCTATGAGCTTAAAAATATTGATGTCCTAAAGGATAGTGACCGCATTATCTATACCTACCATTTCTACCACCCCTTCCTCTTTACCCACCAGAGGGCTGGCTGGAGTCAGATATGCGTAGACTTCGATGCCACTATAGATTATCCAGGTATGATACCAGGCCTAAAGGAATTTTTAGATGCCTATCCCCAATACAAGGCGGGCAATGACTTTTTCCTAGACCATGAGATGAACAAAAAGCTGATGGAGGGTGACATGCAGCCTGCTCTCGACTTTATGGAGGCCACAGGAAAACCTGTATATTGTGGTGAATATGGTGTTATTGACGTAGCTCCAATGCAAAGCAGGATAAACTGGCATAGGGACTTTATCGATATTACCAAAAAGCATAAGATAGGCAGGGCAGTCTGGTCTTACAAGCTAATGAACTTTGCCCTTGTTGACGAAAATAGCAAGCCTGTAAGTGAGGAGCTTATAAGGATTGTAAGCGAGAAATAGGGCTAGCTTTAAAAGGTGAAAGCAAGTAAAAAGCATTAAAAGAAACTAAATTTTAAAATCTTTAAGGGGAGGCTACAGTTTTTATTGTGGCCTCCCCTAACTTTTGTTTGTGGTTTTGCTCTTGATTGAATTTTTACTCTATATACTAATTAATATGAAACTTTGCTTTTTACTTTAATCCCTAGTGTTTAGGCTAGATAGCCCAAACACTAGCTACTTTTAAGGTGGTCTATCAATCTGTCTGGCCCAGATAGGCTAAAGCTACCCTGGTCTAACTGCCAGTATTGGACTGAGTCACCGAGCCTAGCCAGCTGATCAACTAGGTGGGGATGACAGGTCATTATAAATATTTGTTGTCTTTGGCTCAGATCATAGATTAAGTCCAAGGCCCTTGTTAGGTGGCCTGAATCAAAGTTTACAAAGGAGTCATCTATTATGATAGGGGCAGGTTTTAGGCTCTTTATCCTACCTAGCCTTACTGCTAAAAAGACCTGGTCTCGTGTGCCACGGCTAAGGATATCAACGCTTTCTTGGCTAGTCCCATCTGCAAGGCTAAAGCTATAGTCTAGCTGGGTAAAATCATCAACTGGTGTAATGCCCTTGTATTGGCCAGCTGTCAGGCTCTCTAAGATTTGTCGGGCTGGCCTTAAAAGCTCATCCCCCATCCTTTCTAAAAAGGAGTCTTTAACCTTTGTACAAATATGGGCTGCTGTCCTAAGGAGCGCATACCTATAGGCTAGGGGCCATAGGTCAGACCTGGCCTGGTCTATTTTCCTATGGGCTGACTCTAGCTGGGCATTCTCTTCTAGGCTATTTAGCTTGTCAGTTGCAGACTGGATACTCTCTGTAAGAGAAGTTATTTCTTTCTCTTTACTAGCTAGGCTAGCTTTTTTTTCGCTATATTCCTTGTCTAAGGACTCAGCTATTATATAATTATCAAAAAGACTGAGTAAATAATCGGTCTCCTCCCCCTCTAGGTCAAGGCCTAGTAGGCTTATAGCAGATACTACCCTAGCTGTAGACCCAGCCTTTCTTATGTTGGTCTCTAGGTCTTTTACCTCCCTTAAGAGCCCTAAGTAGTCCTTTTTAGCCCTAGCTTTTTCTTTATAATCTATAAATAGCCTTTCAATAGCAAGTTCATTTGCCTTATCAGGGGCTGTTATTTCAATAGGTATACCCATACGTCTTTTAAGCTTGTCCTCCTGGTCAAAAAGCTCCTCCTCTTTCCTAACAAAGTCCTTGACCTCCTCTAGGAGACTGACTATCCCCCTTAGCCTTTCACTGACTTTACTGTGGGCCCCTTCTAGCTCCTCTAGGCTATCGAGGTCATGCTCTAGACTAACTATAGGGTTATCAGCCATTTGACCCTTGCTAGTGCTGTCAACTGACCTATTGTCTAGATGGGGTTGAGCTTTTTGTCCATTTTGGACTAGGTCATCTAATAAAGCCTCTATTTCACTTAAGTCTCTCCTAATACTAGTAAAGTCTTTTTTGTAGTTTTCCTCATTAGTCCTGATGGCCCTTATGCTTGCCTGTAGGTCCACAAGTGAAGAATAAAATCTTTGGGTCAAAAGATAATCATAGTCTAGGCTACATGCTAGGGCTGTGTTAATCTCTCTTAACCTGGCCTCTATAGCCTCTTTATCGCTTTTTACCCTTTCAATTTTCGTCTCAAGCCTTTCTAGCTTTCCCTCTATTATAGGTAGGTCTAATCTAATAGCTTCAAGCCTTTGCCTGGCTTCCTTTTGCTTTATAAAAGCTAATACGGGATAAAGGGCAGAACCTATAATAGCAAACAATCCTAGTAAAATACCTAAAACAGGGTTTTGGCTAGCTAGTACAAAGCCTATAATGATAGCTACTATAGACAAGGAGAGAAAAGTTCTTATAGCCTTGGCTAGTGATGTCACCTGCCTGGTCTGCTCTTCCTTTTTTAGCCTCTCTTGCTCATCTAAATAGCTGTCCCTGCGACCTAGCAGGTCTTTTTCCTGGTCTAATAGACTTTTTAGTCTATTAGCATTATTTAATAGCTCAGCTTCTGTAGTTATTGAATTTAGCTCTAAAAGTTCAATCCTATCCTGCTCTTCTTTAGTATTTGCTAAGCCTAGGCCTCTTAGCTTGTCGGTCAGCGACTGTCTACTAGTCCTTAGGCTTGCCCTGAGCTTTTCTAGATTTTCTAGTCTTACTTTGATGGCAGGCAGCAGTGAACTAGCCTCCCTAATACTAGCTTCTCTGTCTCTTATCCGGCCAATGGCTGCAGGGATATCAGCCTCTTTATGGAAATTTCCCTTTATACTATAGTAGGCCTGGTCTCTTTCTTCTTTTAGCTTGCTATAGGCCCTATAGTTATCCTCCACTAGTTCAAGCATTTCATGGGGAAAGTCCTCAGCTATCTGCCTACCGGGATGAGATTCAAGTAGGCCTTCCTTTTCCTTTAGTAAGGCAATATCATCATAGGAATTTTTAAGGGCCTCTAGGATATCAAGCTCTGCCTCAAGGATCTCTTTATCCCTAAGACTCTTTTCCTTTTGCTCTAGTAATCCTTCCCTTTCATTGCTGGTCCTGTTATAGTCATCAAGCTGCAATAGGGCCTGGGTCCTTTCCTCTATCCCCTCCTTGATCCTTTGGGTATGGGGCTTAAAGTCCTTTACTCCCGGGTCCCCTTTTTTGCCTCCTATTGCCTCAGCTTCTCTTGAAAGGTCCTTTTCAAGCTCTATTATATGGGCTATATCCTGGTAGCCCCCACCTAGAATCAGAGACTGGAGCTGGGCCAGTTCTTTGTTGTTTAGGTCCTCTGGCCTTTTCATAAGCTCATCTAGGCTAATGGTATAAAGGTGCTTGTAGCTTAACTCACTTGGGAATAGGTCCTCTATAGTGTAGCTCTTGCCTGGAGGGGGGGTGAGAATTGGTGAAGACTTGCCCTCTATCCGAATCCTTGTCCTGTCCTGGTCTCCCTCTGCTATTAGGTCAGCCTCCACCTGGTATTTTATGTTGGCCGGTGGCAGGCCCTTGTGCTTTGTAAAGCCAGAACCTAGGCTCCGAAGCAGGCTCATAAGGGTGGATTTACCAGCCCGATTCTTGCCACCAACAAGGACTATACCCGGACCTAAGTCCTCCAAGGTCTGGTTTCTAAATATACCAAAGTCTCCTATAAAAAGCCGCTTTATCCTCATTTACTGGTCACCTGCCCTGTCCACTAGCTTTTCTAAAACTAGCTGTTTAGCACTATCTGTCATTTGCTTTAGGGTCTTGTCATCTAGGTGAAACTTTAGATAATCCCTGTCCTCTGGATCCTCCTGCCTTGTCCATAGCCTACCTAATAGGTCTAAAAGTTCATTTTGCTGGCTCTGATCCTCATATAGGCCACTTATTGCTTGGTCCATCATATCAATTATATGTTGGTAGTCAGCCTCTAGCTCTCTTGTTATTGGCATGCCAGTCCTTAACTGGATAGAGTCTGTCCAAATCAAGGGTGAAAAGCCAGCAAGTTGCCTTCTTAGGCCCTCTGCTAGTTCTGATTCTCCCTCTTGTCCTAAGTCCTTTAAAAGCTTGTGGAGCTGACCCCTGCCCTTTATTAGCCACCTGATAATATAGGCCTCTACGGGCTGCTGGGCTAAGTTATTGTCAGCTATCTCCTCAAGGTCTGCTGGCCATTTGCCTGTTTGTGACTCAGCCAGGCTCTGGCCTATAGCTATAATATGGTCCTCAAGGTCGTTTAGGGTCTTGGCTTCCTTTAGTTCTCTAGATGAGATGTCAATTTCTACTGTCTTGTAAATCACAGATGAAACTGCAAGATAGGCCATCTTTACTATACGGGTCCCCCTTACCTCCACTAGATAGGCCCCTCCCTGATCCTGCTCACCAAAATCCCTGGCCTGGGGTATGCCAGGATAGGCAATCACAGGGTCTTGGTCCCTTATTAATTGTGGCCTGTGTATATGGCCCAGGGCCCAGTAATGGATGGCCTCATTTTTAGCTAGGTCTGTGGCCCTTGCTGGAATATACTTTTTGTCACCAGACTCTAGCTGTGTGTGGAGTAGGCCTATATTAAATATCCCGTCCTTATCTAGTTCAAAGCCCTCGTAGACCCTCCTTGACTCCCATTTACTCTTGTAGGATTGGCCTATAATCCTAGCTAGGACCTGGCCCTCCCTCTCAACTAGGTATTGGTCTGCTTGGTCTGCAGAAAATATCTTAACATTGTCGGGTAGGTCAAAGTAGTCCCATTGCTGGTTTAGGGGATCATGGTTACCTGCTAAAACATAAAGGTCAATCCCCTTATCCTTTAATTCATTACACATTCTTATAAAGAATTTGTTGGCATATATATTTTTAGAGTCGCTATCATATAGGTCACCTGCAATTAGGAGAAAGTCTATATCCTGATCAATACCTATTTTGCATAGTCTTTCAAAGGCATCATAGACTGCCCTCTCCTGAAGGCTTGACATTTGTTTATTTGGTCTATCGATATTAAGTAGACTACCTAGGTGGATGTCTGCGGCGTGGATAAAACGAAAGTGGCTCATAATCTTACCCCCTCTGCCCTTTTGCTCTTAATTTTTATATCTACTTGCTTGTCCTTCTTTCCCTTTTTTCATTATATCATAGCTATGGACAGGCTTCATCTATAAGGAAAAAACTCCGGTTGCTGCCGGAGTTCTTTTAAGTATCCTTTTTCCTTATGTAGTTCTTTTTTCGCGTTCTCTAAATAATAGCGTTATACACCAGATACCAGCCAAGCCAACAAGACCATATACTATTCTGCTTAAGAAGGCTTCCTGTCCGCCAAATAATGATGCCACTAAATCAAACTGGAACAGGGCTATAAGCAGCCAGTTCAAGGCTCCGATAATAACAAGAACCAAGGAAAGTCTATCCATTGCTTCAACTCCTTTTTTAAAAAAAGTAAGCTACAATGGTATTATTTACGAATATCCGGAAATTAAACGCCTTTTTATTTTATGACTTTGTCCCCTGCTTTTTTATGGGTTCTTATAGCCTATGCTGTCTTTTGGCCAGGGCTAAAAGGACAAGGCCAAAGAGGATAAGCAAGGCAAGGGGGACTATAAAGACAAGACCCTTTCCTGAGAATAAGCCAGCCCCTTTGCTAGACGAGCCTCCAGTACCATCAAAGCTAGCAGTCAGGCTTATAGCCTGGTCAAGGCTAAGGGTTATCCTAGCCTGGTCCCTTAGGTCCTCACTGATATCCCCCTCCCAGCCTATAAAGCTATTGCCCTCATAGGGAACAGCAGTAAGGGTAATTGGAACCTGGTTAAAGTACATGCCAGTCCAAGGATAGGGTCTATCACCTATTCCCACCTCTCCCCTCTTTATGGAGATAGAGTTTACCTTGATATAGCCCTTGTCATCATCACAGTCTAGGGTTAGCTTTGAAGTACCACCTAGGTCAAGTACCCTATTTAGCTGGCTATACATTGACCCTGGCCTTTTCTCTGCAAAATGCTTTAACACATATACCCTGTCCTCCCAGTCATTTACTGAGCCCATTGTATTCCACCTATAGATGTGTTCCTTCATTTCTGCTTTGTAGAGCTTTTCAAACTCATTTATCTTGCTCAAGACCCTAGGGGTTGAAAATGAGCTGTTTAGGTGATCTGCAAACCTGTTTACAAAGCTCTGCTTAAAGTCTTCATTTTTCATAAGGGTCCTTAGCAAAAAGGTTGACCAGTCAGGATTTGGCCAATCAGGGCCATTTTCTTGCATTGCAAAGGACAGGGTCTGATGCTTGTAGCCATCTAGGTGCTTGTAAAGGCCAAAGCCAAAATCCACATCAAAAAGGATCCACCGCCAGCGACCATCCAGCTGACCTGCCTCCTCTATATATTCATCTGTCCTGACCCTCCAAAACTTTATATTATTACCAGGCCAGTCATCGTTGGCAAAATAGATCTGACTGATTTGATAATCGATATAGTTGTCTACATCCATTTGAGTTTTTATATAGTCATAGTTTTCCTTAAGTGAAATATCCTTTTCATAAAGAAAGTCTATCATATTCTTGTAATGTAACTCATCACCATCTGCGCCCTCTGCCAGCCAACCATCCCCCTCTAGGATGACAACCCTATTGGTATCAATATCATATTTGTTGGCTATATAATGGTCATCTATTCGTTCTCTAATATTGTGTATGCCCCAGTACTCCCCATTAATAAATACAATTGCAGGCCTACTAGACTGCCTATCTAGGCCTGTATGGGCTACAAGGTCTTGCATAAAGGCATCCCTAAAGAAGGAATCCCAAAAGTCGTTTCCGCCATTTCTAAGTAGCAGCCTCTTGTATTTTTCAAGTGGGCTGCCATCGGCTTTAGTTGCATTGGGGAAAATCCTATAATCTATAGTATTTTGCTTATCATACTCAGCCCTTGCATATATGCGAAGGCTCTTTTGCAGGGTAGCACGGGTAGCGCCACCATGGATCCTTATACCAGCGTCTAATTTAAAGGCCAGACTGCCATCGGTTTCAAAAAACTCTATATGAACAGGCCTTTCCCATTCGATACCCTTTTGTGTATAGTTGGCCTCCCTCTCATAATCCGGTATAGCATAGTTTATCCTCTCATCATATATCTTGCCTGGTACATAAATGCCACGCTCATAATCAAAAAGGTCATCCGGGTCACAAACTAGAGAAACTACAGGAAAGCTGTACCTATCACTTTGTTTTTTGTCCACGAAATAGGTATGGGTAACAAGATCGCTTGGCTCATAGCCATCTTTATATACCCTGGCCCTTATGACATTTCCCTTAAAGACATTGGTCCTAGGCTTATTATCATTATTTATTGCTGTTTTTATCTCAGATATGGTGTTGGCCTGCTCTGTCCTGTTTTTGATGGAGATAGGACCTGTATATAGCAAGGAGTTCTCATCAGGTATAGACCCATCCAAGGTGTAGTATATCTTGGCATCAGGCTCTTTTGTAGACAGGCTTAGGTTAAATTTATTTTTATACCAGCCACTTTCGTGAGAAAAGACCGGTGCATAGGCCTTTGGAGCCTCAGCCTTGGGCCTTAGCATATTAATACTTGCCCCAAGACAGGTAATCAGTAGAGTAAGTAAAACAATTGTGCAAATCCTTTTAAGTCCTGTTTCCTTCATATTTACCTCCTGCCTATAAAAGGCCATTATCAGCAAAGCTATAGTAGCGTTGTCCTGCCACTATTATATGGTCTACAACCCTTATGGATACTGTATCACAGGCTTCGATTATTCTCCTGGTTGCGTCTATGTCAGCCCCCGAAGGATTAAGACTACCCCCAGGGTGGTTATGGGCAAGAATTAGGCCTGTGGCCTGATGACGTAGGGCAGCCTGTACTATTTCTCTAGGATATATAGGTGCTGTATCAATGGTACCCTCATGTACTAGGGCAGGATAGGTTACCCTATTTTGTGCATCTAGGCAAATGGCATAAAAAACCTCATTTAGCCTGCCAGAGAAAAGGCTTATAGCATACTCACCAGCCTTACGCGTACTTGAAAGCTGGGGCCTATCTCCCCATTTGTCCTTTAGGTACCTACGGCAAAGCTGGGGAAGCAAGGAAAGTAAGACTGCAGTATTTTTCCCTACACCCTTGACCTTTTGTAACTCAAAGGGGTCTGCCTCTAGTATTGCAGCCAAAGACCCATACCTGTTTATCAGCTCATGGGCTAACTCATTAGTGTCCTTGTAGGGTATTGAGTAAAATAAAAGAAGCTCCAATACCTGATGCTGGTCAAAGCTGTCGAGCCCCTCATTTAAAAAACGGTTCTTGACCCTATCCCTATGGCCAGTATGCATAGCCGTTCACCTCCAGCTACCTTAAATCCTTGTAGTCTTAATATTCTACAAACCAAGTCTTTATCCTGCAAAAGTAGGCAAACTTGTATGGGCAAAGAAATTGGGCAAGACCTGCTAGGGTAAATAGAAAAAGAAAAAAGTAGAGCAAAAATCTTGTTCACTCTACCTTGTATAGGTCTATATAGACCTATGGCTTAAACTAATTTATATGCCTTATACATCTACTATATAGGTTTTAAGCTCTGCTAAAAAGCTATTTAGCTGGGCTAGCTTGTCTGTATCTGACAGGCCCAAATAGTCCTTACATGTATTGACCAAGGACCTGTACTTGGCCTCTATCCTGCTCAGATGGTCCCGGTCCCTATTCATTACTGCATTTAAGAGGGTTATCTCATTTTTTAGGTCTCTAATCTTATCCTCGTAGCTTGCTAGGTAATCCATCCCCCTTTTGTTGCCTAGGGCCAGGCTAGATAGGTCTCTTAGGCCAGTAATTAGGCTATCGATTGACAGGGTGTTTATGTCCCTTATATTGGCTACAAACTGTCCCATCAATTCTAATAGCTGGCCACCTGAACTGTCATCCCTGCTACTAAAGGCCCTACTATATAGACTCTTTTTATAGTCGCTATCATAGTCCTTGTAACTTGTAGCTGTTTGGGAGCTTTTACTTGGAAATGAACTAGATACTATACCCCTTATCCGCCTCCTGGTATATGGATTAAAGCAGACCTTGCCCTCCTCCTCTAGCTCTTTTATGATCTCCTTTACATAGTCGGGGTCTCTAGCAATTATGCTCCTATATTTATTTTGTAGTCTTATTAGTACCCTCTTGTTACCACCTGCTAACCTATTGGCGCAGCCCCTGACCGATTCATTCCTGCCCTGGGCAATTAGCATCTCCCTCATCAGGGTCCTGGTCTCCTGGCCTGTAAAAGCCCTACCTATAGCGTCACTTGTAAATAATACAGGGGTATCCTCCCTGCTGTGACTATCAACAAGAGTCCTATCCTCCTGACTGTGGATATAGCGATAGTAGTAGTTTCTAATTGTATTTGCCTTTAGGCCAGACCTTTTTGCAATAGCCTCAAAGGCACGAATAATGGGTATCCTTCCCTCCTTAGCCTTGCCTATCTCTTCTTTCATGATACTCATCAACTCAGGCTCTAGGGTTTGTCTGTTATCAGTATCGAGCTCCTGATAAAGGCTTTGTCCTTTTTCCACTTACCTTCTCCTCCTTATGTACACTAGTTATAGTAGGCTTTATCCTGTGTATATTATTCTCAATAGCTGTAACCTTTATTCCATAAATATACCTACCCTACTATCTTTTTGTACATAAAGCAGTTAAATATATCTATCCCTAGCTAGCAGGAAAAATAAAAGGATGCCCCTATTGGCATCCTTGTTCTTCGTATATTTCTAGGCCTTTTTATTTAATTTATACTTGGCTAGCTAGTCTTCGATAATATAAATAGATATGGGCCCACCACTTATAAGCTCATCTTGCTTTATAGAGCCTATAGCCTGTAGATCTGTGTAAAGGCTGGCCCAATCATCCTCATCCTCTAATCTTAGCTCAAAAAGCTGGCCATCTTCACTCATTATTATTAGCTGGTATTTGTCTTTTAACTTATATAGGGCAGCCTTTGCAGCCTCCATATCATCAACTGATATCTGGATCTGACTAGACTTACTGCCTTGAGTTGACTCAGAGTCAAAGGTCTCTTTCCCATTAGCTGGCCTATTACTATTGTCTTTGCCCTCTTCTGCCTCTACATCTAACTGGTTAGTCGCCTCAGCAGGGGCTTGATCAGAGCTTTTGGTCCTAAAGGGGAAGATACTAGGTTCTGCTAGACGGACAGCTACAAAGATTATAAATAGGGCAGCTATGCCTGCAGCTAGCCTGTACCAGCCTTTACTGTTGACACCTGCCTTTGGCCTGGGCTCTTGCTTTAGTTTGTTTTTAAGCCTGCTATGAAAACCCTCTGGCAGGTCCCTTTCATCTAGCGATGCTAGGATTTTTTTGATATCCTGCTTTTTCATGCCCCTTCACCCCCTTCTAACATGGAGGCTATTGTCTCGCGCAGTCTGGCCCTTGCTCGGCTTATTTGGGATTTTACTGTACCCATAGGTAGCTTTAGTATTGTTGCAATCTCCTCATAGGCTAGGTCTTGGATATCCCGCATAACTATTACAGACCTATATTTAGGCTTTAACATAGCTATGCACTTTAAGATTAAGTCCAATTGCTCTCTAGAAATAAGGCATTCTTCTGGCGTTTGCTCCCTAGAGGGCAAATCCATGTCCTTTTGGTCATTTTCAAGCTTAGTCGCAGACAAGGATATGGAGGGGATCCTTCCCCTCCTATATCTATCTATGCATAAATTGTGGGCTATCCTATATATCCAAGATGAAAACTTGCTAGTAGCCCTAAAGGACCCAAGCTTTCGGTATACTCTGATAAAAACCTCCTGGGTTAGGTCCTCTGCGTCCTCTATACTATTGGTCATACGAAAGCAATAGTTATATATCTTTTTTTCATAGCTAATAACAAGCTCTTCAAAGGCGGGAAGACTGCCGGCTTTGGCTGATTTTATAAGCTCAGCCTCCCTGTTCATCCTGATCCCTCCTGATTCGTAGGATATATGACTTTGCATCTGACCTTTGTATCTCCTTTTAGGCTGCCTTGCGGATTTTGTTAAACCATTTTTTGATACTATCCCTGCTCATGTAAACTAGTATACCAATAATAATGAGGCACAGGAGGGCTATGATAATGAGTATAGTCCTCAGTACATTGGGGTTTCTGCTCTTGCCAGGATTTACGACAGTAATTGTTAAGGTATCACTCTCAGCTGTAAACTTGGCATTTTCTGAGTCATAGCCATCTACCCTTATATAAAAGTCCTCAGTTTCCTCAAGTCTAAAGGAGGGTATAGCAAGCCTTTTCTCCTCACCGGGCTCAAGAACGTTTAGCTCTACTATCCCCATTTCCCTTGTCATGTCCTTGTTTAAAAGGACAAATCTTAGGTTGTTGAGGGCCTCTGTTCCTGTGTTTTTTACTATGCATTCAAGGCTAATAGTACCTGGAACATCAAGGGTTTCAGTATTAGCGTGTAGGACCATAGCTATCTGGTGCTTGACCCCATCTGGCTGTACATTTATAACTATATCTGAGGCAGAATATTCGTACTCACTACCTGAATCAGACACTAGAGCCTTTAGCTTGGTCTTGGATACTACATTATCGTTAACTGTAAATTCTACAGTCTTTACTAGTTCTTCTCCTGATAAAAGCTCATTGATAGTAGCGACCTCTCCCATTTCAGGTTCTTCTACTAAAATATTTCTAATATCCACATTACCAATATTTTTTATCGTGTACTCAATTGTAAAGGGCTTACCTGCAACTATTCCTGTTGGTATATCACGGAGGATCTCTATCCTAGGATCAAGCTTGCTTAGGATAAATTGACTATCTCCAACTGCAGTTGCACCCTCATCGGCCTCAGCTTCAGCCCTAAATTTATAGGTTGTATCGGGCTTTACCTTTAAGGTAAGGTTTCTAGTTATCTCGTCAGCTGGTGTTAGGGGACCTGGCGAGGAATAAACTACTTCACCGTTCCAGTCAGTGACCTTGATATTTTTAAGCCTGGTATTGCCAATATTCTTTATAACTAGGGCAACATTTATTGTCGCTTCACCTGGTATAGCACTAATATCAGGTACAGTTTCTATAGATATACCCGTGCTCCTTGGCACATTGGATACTTTTAGGTTTACAGAAGTAGGAAAGATTTTCTGTTCTTCTTCCCTTACACCTAGGGGGTCACTATGTTTAAGAACAATAGTACCATCTGTACCCTTTTCCATCTTTATGGTCTTTGTTATTGTCTTTTGGCTGTTTGGTGCTAGGCTATCTATCCTGCCTAGCTCACCTAGGTCCTTGTCAGACACCACAATGTTTTCCACAATCACATTGGACTTAGATTCAACTGTAACTGTAAAGGTAACTAGGTCATTTATAAATATACTGTCACTTTTATCTGCAGTATAGCTTATGTTAAAGTCAGTTCTTACAGGCTCTAATCTCATGGTTGAGCCTAGCTTTACTACATTGCCTTCCCCGTCTACTACATTATATTTAAAGTCATAGACTTCCTGTTCTAAATAGACCTCTTGTCCTCCTATTTTAATGTCCCCTGTACCCTTGGGTATTTCAATTCTCTTGGCTTGACCGTTTATTTCTTCTAGTAGGTAAAGGTCTTCATCATAGCCCTTTATTTTTAATGTATACTCCATTTTGACCTTGACCCAGGCATTGGCTGGGTAAAGGTATTTATTACCTGCCTCTATCATGTCTGGGGCATTTTTTAATTCGCCCTTTATAGTAATCTCAGGATTTTCTGTAGGGCCTGGTGTTTCATCATCTTTTTTAGGATCATTCTTGTCCTTAGGATTCTCGTTCGCTGTAGCTGTTGCTGTGGCTTTAGGATTATCTTTATCTTCATTAGCATAGGCTAGTCCCAAACCACTAAATATCTGCACACATAATATAAGGGCAACCAGCAATAGGCTAAGATTCCTTTTCTTCAAGTCAATCTCCTCCTTAGAATCTCTCTACTTGTTATATTCGTTTATATATACGATAAATGCAAGGGAACTATTACATTTATTACAATATCGTTATTATAGCATATGCCTGTCCTAATAATAAAGCATTAGACATTTTTGTTATAAATTATTAACAAAGTGTTCATAAGATTGTCATCTTTAAGCTAGGATTTTTTGATTTATTTATATGCTTTAAATTTTCCTCAATAAGCTTGTAGCGCTCCTTTACGCATGCATAAGACCTAGCTGGATCAGCAGGTGTGTTTATACAATAGTCTAGTAACTTATCTACTGTAGTTTTGGCCACATGACACCTAGTATCAGAGGAGGCATAATATATATATACATCACCGTTTTCCCTGGCTATAGCCCCGTTACAAAAGACAACATTTGAAACGTCTCCTACCCTTTCCTGGCCCTGTGGTGCTAGGAAGTAGCCACCAGGGGCATAGATAAGCTCATCTGGCCTTTGTAGATCCGTCATAAAAAGGTACAGTACATACCTAAGGCCTGCTGCAGTATTGCGGACACCATGGGCTATATGAATCCAGCCCTTGTCAGTTTTTATAGGGGCTGGCCCCTGGCCGTTTTTAAGCTCCTTTATTGTGTGGTACTCCCTCTCGTCTATGATGCTTTCCTTACTAATATCAGCCTCCTCCATAGAATCAGTAAGGCCAAAGCCAATACCACCACCCCTGCCTGTTTCGATAAAGCCATCCTGGGGTCTTGTATATAGGGCATATTTACCTTCAACAAATTCAGGGTGCAGCACTACATTGCGTTGCTGAGCTGACCTGGTCTTTAAGTCCGCTAGTCTTTCCCACTTAATTAGGTCTCTTGTCCTGGCTATACCACACTTTGCAACAGCACTCGACTTGTCCCATTCTGGTGCCTCTGGATCCTTGCGTTCTGTGCAGAAAAGCCCATATATCCAGCCATCCTCATGCTTGGTAAGCCTCATATCATATACATTTATATCAGGATCCTCTGTTTCTGGCATCAGTATAGGATAATCTAAAAACTTAAAACCGTCTACAGGAGAATCGGATTTAGCCAGTGCAAAAAAAGACTTTCTATCATTGCCCTCAACCCTTGCTACTAGGTAATATTGACCATCGAGCTCTATAGCACCAGGGTTAAATACAGCGTTTACCCCTTGCCTTTCCATTAGATAGGGATTTGTAACATTATTAAAGTCATACCGCCAAAAAAGAGGTATATGGTCAGCTGTCAAAACCGGCCTTTTATAGCGGGTAAATATACCATTACCACATGCTTCTTCTTCATTTTTGGCATTTACCACATCCTTATAGTTTTGTACTAGCATAAGGAGTCTAGCATTGTATTCAGTCTTTGTCATCTTTTTTGTCCTCCTAGGTCAAGAGCAAATATAACGTGCTTATTATATAACAGACAAGGGATTATTTAAAGTGGTCATTTTGAATGAATGTAGGCAGGCATAAGCATAATAATAAAAGAAAAGCCAAAGAGGAGGTATCTTTTTGTCAAATAACAAGTCCTATATTGGCCTTTTATCTGCCTTAGGGGCAATTGCTTTAGTCGGTACTTTAGCTGGAAAAAAGCTAATAAAGGCAACAGTAAACCGAGTCCATGATAAACTCTTGGGCCAGATAATATCAGAGGTCTATGATGATAACCTGTGGGAGCTAGTCTCCTCAACAGTCAGACTAGGACCCGATATTGTAGTTGAAAGCAGCCTAAGAGCAGAGGAGGGCAAGATAATTGAACGACCCATGGGCCCGCCTAGAAAGTTTCCAAGCCTTGATAAATTAAAGTTTGACCTAGCCCAGCTACAAACTATGCCAACCGAGGTAGATACACGGATAGATATTAGGGCTACCATTGGGCCAATGGCTAAAAGGCCCCTTAGAATTGAGCATTTTATGATGATTGCCCCCATGGCCTATGGACTAGCCCTTAGTGAAAGGGCAAAGCTTGCACTGGCAAAGGGGGCTGCTGCTGCCAATACTGCCAGCCATGTGGGTGCAGGTGCCTATCTAGAGGGAGAAAGAAAAGCAGCCAAGTACCTAATATACCAGTATAACAGGGGAGACTGGGGAAAGACTCCTGAAATCCTCTGCTCTTGTGATGCAATAGAGATACAGCTAGGCCAAGGAGCCTATGCTGGTGTTGGCCATATATTTGATGCTAGACTCATGGACGAAAATTTAAGAAAGGACTTTGGCAAAAAGAAGGGGGAGTCCCTAATAACTTATTCTAGGCAGCCGGAAGTATCAAATCCAGCCGACCTAAAGGGTCTTATAGACAGGCTTAGAATCCTAACTGATGGAATACCAATAGGTGTAAAGCTAGCCGCTGGTATGGAGCTAGAGGCAGACCTTGCCTGGGTTTGCTCCTCTGGCGCTGACTTTGTTGTAGTAGATGGAGCAGAAGCAGCAACCAGGGGGTCTCCCCCAATACTACAGGATGATTTTGGAGTGCCTACTGTCTTTGCCATAGACCGGGCAGCAAGGTGGATGAAATCTAATGGCTACAAGGACAGGGTCTCACTAATTGCATCAGGGGGTATAAAGACCCCTGGAGATGCCCTAAAGGTAAGGGCCCTAGGGGCGGATGCCTGCCAAATAGGGGCTATCGCATTAGTTGCAGTGTCACATCCCCAAATCCTAAAGGCTATGCCCTTTGAACCGCCTACAGTAGCAGTCCTCTATGGTAAAAGTGCTGCAAAGAAATTTAATGTAGAAGAAGGGGCCAAGGCCCTTAAAAACTTTTTTGAATCCTGCAAGCTAGAAATGGCAGAAGGGATTAGGGCCCTAGGAAAGGTATCCATAAGTCAGGTTGACAAAAATGACCTTACAACGACAGATGAAATGTACGCAAGGGCCCTTGATATACCCTTGATATACGAGCCCTATAATGGCGAAACTGTCCCAGTAAAGGTGAGGAAAATCAAGCTTTAGGAGGAGTTTGACCTTATTTGACTAAAGGCCTGGTTTATGGTAAAATAAGATAGCAAATGAGACTTAAAAATATTGAAAGGAGTTCACTCTATGCCCTTTATATATGATCCAACATTTATAATACTTATACCAGCACTAATATTGGCACTTTATGCTCAAGCAAAGGTCCAATCTTCCTTTAATAAATATTCAAAGGTAGCCTCACAAAGTGGCATAACAGGCGCTCAGGTAGCTAGTGAACTACTCAGGAGCAAGGGGCTCTATGACGTAAAGGTAGAACGAGTCAGTGGTAGATTAGCCGACCATTACGACCCAAGGACAAAGACCTTAAGATTATCTGATGCGGTCTATGGGTCTAGTTCCTTAGCAGCCTTGGGCGTTGCTGCCCATGAGGTAGGACATGCCTACCAGCATTCAGATCAATATGGACCACTAAAGCTAAGGTCTGCTATAGTACCCGTGGCCAATATTGGGTCTAATTTAGCCATTCCCCTACTAATACTAGGCATATTCCTAAGTATACCTACCCTATCCCTGATAGGGGTTCTGGCCTTTAGTCTAGCCGTCCTTTTTCAGCTGATAACCCTACCTGTTGAGTTTAATGCTAGTAGCAGAGCCCTAGCTGCCCTTGAAAATGGTGGTTACCTAGGCAGGGATGAGGTTGGCAAGACTAGCAAGGTATTAAAGGCTGCTGCCCTTACCTATGTAGCAGCTACCATAATGGCAGTTATGCAGCTTGTCAGGCTACTTCTTATATCTGGACTACTAGGTAACAGGCGGAGAAACTAAACAGGATAATGACGCTAGCAACTAATTTTTGAACCCTAGCTAGCTAAAGCCTAGTTACCTTAGAAAAGAAATAAACCCATTCTAGTAAAGCCAAATAAATAATTATAGCAAGTATATAAAAGGACAAAATCCCTACTGCTCTAGTTTTGCAGTAGGGATTAGCTTTTTTAAATCCTAGGGATCTGTTTTTTATCACTATACCATTTACTATTGTAACATCCCTATTTAATCCTAGTCTAAGCCCTTATAAATATTTGGCCTAGACCCTTTTGTCACTAGTGTCTTATAGGGGACTAATATTTAACCTCTAGCCTATGATAGACCTTTTTACCCTTTCTTATCATAAGGCTACCATCTGTTAGGTCATCTGAGGTCAAGCTATGGTCTATGCTACTGATACGGACATCATTAACATAAATGCCACCCTGCTGAATCAGCCTGCGACCCTCGCCCTTTGATGGTATAAGACCAAGCAACAATAGCATATCAATAATATTGGCATTTTCCTCAAAATCCGCTTTACTTATGGTTGTTCCAGGCAGGTCAGCTGTATTTGACCCTTTACCAAACAGGGCCTCAGCTGCAGCCTTGGCCTTGTCTGCCTCATCTTTACCATGTATTAGCTTGGTTACCTCATAGGCCAGAACCTTTTTAGCCTCATTTATCTTTTCACCCTCCAGGCTAGCTAGCCTATCTACCTCATCCATGGGGATAAGGGTTAGGAGGGATAGACACTTCTTGACATCTGCATCGTCTATGTTTCTCCAATACTGATAAAAGTCATAGGGTGAAGTTTTATTAGGATCAAGCCACAGGGCTCCAGCCTCAGTCTTGCCCATCTTTTTACCCTCACTAGTGGTTAGCAGGTTAAAGGTCATACCGTAGGCGCTCTTGCCCTCAACCCTTCGTATAAGGTCCACACCTGCTAATATATTTGACCATTGGTCATCTCCACCTAATTGCAGGCTACAATTATAACGCCTATTTAGCTCTAAAAAGTCATAGCCTTGCATGGGCATATAGTTAAACTCTAAAAAGGAAAGACCCTTTTCCAATCTAGACTTAAAGCATTCAGCAGTAAGCATCCTGTTTACAGAAAAATGCACTCCGACTTCCCTTAGAAAATCGACATAATTAAGCTTTAGTAGCCAATCAGCATTGTTGACTAGGACTGCCTTGTCCTCAGCAAACTCAATATACTTGGACAGCTGCTTTTTAAAGGCATTAGAATTATCTTCAATGGTTCCCTGAGTCATCATCCTGCGCATATCAGTCCTGCCAGAGGGGTCTCCAATCATAGCTGTACCACCACCAACAAGGGCTATAGGCCTGTGGCCTGCTCCTTGCATATGCATCATGACCATTACCTGGATAAAGTGACCCACATGCAGGCTATCAGCAGTAGGATCAAAGCCTATATAAAAGGTAACTGATTCCTTGCCTAATAGGTCTCTTATCTCATCCTCATGGGTGGTTTGGGCTATAAATCCCCTTTCCTTTAGAACATCAAATACATTAGTAGTCATAATAATCCCCCGTCTCATAAATCTATATTAGCTCGATTCTTGCTATCATAAATACAAAATTTTTATATCACAATGGTCTTTCTATGTAAAATTGATCTTTTTCTTAAGAGCCTTCACTATATTTTACTCCTTAGCCTATTGCTTTGCAAGGTCATGGCCTAATCCTGAAAAGCCCCTGTGTCCTTGCGACTGGGTCTTGGACCATAATACTGGTAGTAGTCCACCTTTAATCTACCGTTATAGAGTTTGCGCTTGCGGTCCGCCTTTCTACCATAGAGCCCTTCAAAGCCCTCGTGGGCAGTAAGAACATATATAGACCAGGTATCAAGCTTTTCAAAGGTTTGCCCCATCTGCCTATAGAGGCTTTCTACCTCCTTTAGGTCTCCTAGCCTCTCCCCATATGGTGGGTTGCTTATTATACAGCCGTACTTTTTCTTTGAACTGATCTGAGAAACAGCTAGTGTTTGAAAGGCAATATAGTCTTCAACTCCTGCTAGCCTAGCATTTTGTCTAGCGGTCCTGAGAATGTCCCCGTCTATATCAGAACCTAGTATCCTAAAATCTACTGACCTATCTATAGCCTCTTTAGCCTGGTCCCTAGCCTGCTCCCATAGCCTTTTAGGTATAAGGGGCCAGTTCTCTGAATCAAAGCTACGCTTTAAACCCGGTGCCATATTAAGGCCTATCATGGCAGCTTCAATGGGTATTGTACCAGAACCGCAAAAGGGATCAAGTAGGAGTCTATTCCTGTTCCAAAAGCTTAACTTGACCATGGCAGCTGCCAACGTCTCCTTTAGAGGGGCTCCTCCACTATATCTCCTATAGCCCCGCTTGTGTAGGCCAGGGCCTGAACTATCTATGGTCAAGGTTGCAATATCCTTTAGTAGGCCAACCTCTATGGTATATCTTGGACCATCCTCTTCAAACCAGCTTTGCTTGTACCTTTCCTTTAGCTTTTCCACTATGGCTTTTTTTACAATAGCCTGACAGTCAGGCACGGAGAAAAGCTTTGATTTTATGGATTTGCCCTCAACGGGAAAGCATGCATTTCTAGGTAGTATGTCAGCCCAGGGCAAGGCCTTGGTTTTCTCGAAAAGTTCTTCAAAGGTCAGGGCCTTAAACTCACCCATTCTAATAAATAGGCGGTCTGCAGACCGGAGCCATAGATTGCCTCTACAGATTGCCTCCTCATCCCCCTTAAAGATGACCCTAGAGTTTTCAACCCTTACATCAGTGTAGCCTAGCTCTTTTATCTCCCTGGCTACCACTGCCTCTAGGCCAAAGGTAGCAGTTGCGATAAGATCAAATTTTCCCATTAAGATGCCTCCATATAATAACTTTCTATATTATAACAGACCCTTGAGTAAATTCAAAACAATCCATAGAATTAGCCTTTGTAAATTGCAGATTTTTATAGGTCAATAAATACTAGAAATACAATTTTAAAAAATGCTTTAAAAGATTAAAAATGGTTTATATTAAAGGTGTGGATATAATGTATCAAAGCTACAAGAAGCTTGAACACAATAGACAAATATGGTATGCTATATTTATGCAGTATAAGCACATTAGCCCAAAATTAGGGAGCTGCGAGATATATGCATCAAAATCTTAGTTAGGAGGAAAACGTCATTATGAAAGAATATTTCAAGGATATTCCCCGTATTGCCTACGAGGGGAAAAATTCAGACAACCCATTAGCATTTAAGTTTTACAACCCAGACGAGCTAGTAGGCGACAAGACTATGAAAGACCACCTCAAATTTTCCATCGCCTTTTGGCACACATTCACAGGCGGCGGCGTAGACCCCTTTGGTACTGCTACAATGCAAAGACCCTGGGATTCTATTACAGATCCTATGGAAAAGGCAAAGGCCAGAGTTGAGGCTGCATTTGAGTTTTTTGACAAGCTAGGTGTAGAGTATTTCTGCTTCCACGATAGGGATATTGCCCCTGAGGGAGACACACTAGCAGAAACTAATAAAAATCTTGATGAAATCGTTGCCCTTATAAAGGAGAAAATGAGTTCATCTAATGTTAAACTACTATGGGGTACAGCAAGTCTCTTTACCAACCCTCGTTTCCTACATGGAGCATCAACCTCCAACAATGCAGATGTGTTTGCATATGCAGCAGCCCAGACTAAAAAGGCACTTGAAGTTACCCATGAGCTAGGTGGCGCTGGCTATACTTTCTGGGGTGGACGCGAAGGTTACGAGACCCTTTTAAATACCGATATGAAGCTAGAACTTGACAATATGGCAAGGTTCATGCATATGGCTGTTGATTATGCCAAGGAGATCGGCTTTAATGGTACATTCTACATAGAGCCAAAGCCAAAAGAGCCAACAAAACATCAATATGACTTTGATAGTGCTACAGTAGTAGGCTTCTTAAAGAACTATGGCTTGGACAAGCATTTCAAGCTAAACATTGAAACTAACCATGCTACTCTAGCAGGACACACCATGCAGCATGAGCTTCACTATGCACGTATCAACGGTATGCTAGGTTCAGTAGACGCCAACCAGGGCGATATGCTATTAGGCTGGGATACAGACCAGTTCCCAACTGACCTTTATGTAACAACCATGGCCATGTACGAAATACTTAAAAATGGCGGTTTAGCTAGTGGCGGATTAAACTTTGATGCCAAGCCAAGAAGAGCATCCTTTGAACCTGCTGATCTGTTCTACTCCCATATCGCTGGTATGGACGCCTTTGCACAAGGACTTAAGATTGCCCACCGTATGTTAGAGGACGGCAAGCTAGAAGACTTTGTCAAGGAACGCTACAGCAGCTATAGCACAGGTATTGGTGCTGACATAGTAAATGGCAAGGTTGGCTTCAAGGAGCTAGAAGAATACATCATGAATAAAAAGATAGTCAATACTTCTGGCAGACAGGAACTACTCGAAGCTATAGTCAACCAGTATATACTAGATGGCCTAAGCAAATAAAAAAGTAAATAATAATCTTTATATAGGGCCCTGCTAATGCAGGGTCCTACTTGTATCTATGAGGCTTTTAATCTAAGACTAATATAATTTGCTTTTCTTTGCTCATACTATTGCTTTAATTATTTTGTTTAAATGCCTATATACTGGGTATTTATATTTATATGAGTTTTTATTTAAAAGGAGGGTTTTAGATGGATTCCATTACAAAACTATTTCAATCAGGTGATTGGAAGGGCGAAAAGCATGTTCCCGTAATTCATAGTCCAGAAGAGGTAAAGGCAGGAGAAGCCTTTGAACTAGAGGTTACTATAGGAGATGCAATAAAGCATCCAAATACACTAGAACATCACATTGCTTGGTTTAAGGTATTTTACTTAGAAGATGGTGGCAAATTTCCAGTTGAGCTAGCAAGCTTTAACTTTACTGCTCACGGAGAGTTTGGCGCCTATAATGAGCCTGCTGCAAAAAGCTTGGTCAAGCTAAACAAGTGCGGTACTATTTATGCTGTTAGCTACTGTAATATCCACGGGCTTTGGGAAAATAGTAAAAAGATTAGGGTCAAGGAATAGTTGGGAGTCTAGCTAAAACACTAGTAATGACTAGCCCTTAGCCTTTGTTCAAAGCAGAAACAAAAAAACCCCTTAATCAATTAGGGGTTTTTTTATTTGATTTATAGATAAGAGGCTAGCTTAGGCCTTCCAATCGATATCCTCCCTGATTATCTTCATGGGGTTACCCACAGCCAGGGAATTTGGGGGTACATCCTTGTTAACCAGTGTATTGGCACCAATAACAGAGTTATCCCCAATTGTAACCCCTTTTAGGATTGTGGAGTTACAACCTATCCAGACCTTATCCCCAATTTTTATGGGCTTGTTTATCTCCTTGTCCTCTATGTCAGGGTATATCATCTGATGAAAGTCCGTATCTGTTATTGTGGTATTCCAGGCTATGGCACAGTCTCTGCCAATTTCAATCTCCTTTGAACAATAGATCACTGAGTCGGCTGTAATATAGGTGTTGTCGCCAATGGTTAGCCTAGCATGGTGGCTGGTAACAATGCCTACACCAGGTCCTAGCTTTACCCTACCAGCAGCATGAAAGACTGAACCCTTGTACATTACAATAGTAGCTCTAGCCTTGGACATATCTCCAATATACTTGCCCCCAAGGAAAAGCCTTTTGTCGATCTTTAGCCTAGCAGAGGGAGACTTTGATATTGTAGAACCAAAGTCTACTATAAACTTAAAGCGAAACAAGCTGGTAAAGCTATATATAAGATTTATAAAAAAGCTGTAGACAGCATTTAAAATGAGCTTTGGGTGTAGCCATAAAAGTGTAACCTTTCCCTTAAAGCCTTTATGCATCTTAGTGGTTCCTCCGTTTTATATAAAATACCACATAGCTACTTAATCTTCGACATTATTATACTATACAAGCCCATCCTTTACCATAGGCCTACTCTATCTTAACCTTTCCCCAATTTTAGCTTTGAACAAAGGCTATAAATACACGCCCTATCAATATTATTGCCAACAAAAATAAAAAAAGCCCGGTTACCCGGGCCTTTTAATGTTTATGCTTATTCGTCTGCTTCTTCGTCTGCTTCTTCGTCTGATAAGAAGTCGTCTACAACACCCTGTAGTGCGTCAAACTTCTCGTCAATGATTTCTGCAACTGTCTTCTCGCCTTTTAGGAGGTCATCTTGTCCACCCCACCATGGTTCGTGGGCACCACTTGAGCCAAATAATCCTATAGAAGCAAAGCAGTCATTTTCATACATGTACTCTAATACGTCATAGGACTCTAGGTCGCGTAATTTTGTTTCGTGACCCTCTTTCCAAGCATCCTCGTCATCGTCTTCAAAAGGTTCTGTCCATTTGTTCCAGATAAAGGCAACGTCATCAACGTTTGCAACATTAGCTGGTATGGTCTGGAAGTTGTGACCTGTAATTAGAGCCTTGTAGTTGTTGTCTGGATCGTCAGGACCGATTGGTGGAAGCATGATACCATAGTCATCTGCCATGCCTTCGTAGAAATCATCGGTATTCCAGTATTGATACCAGAACATAGCAATCTTACCGTTTTGGAATTCCTGTTTGGCTATATCCCAAGGAATCTCTTCGGCTTGATAGTCAAACTTGTTGTATAGGATTCCATCGGTGTGACGCCATTTGTAGAACCTCTCAAGAGCTGTTACAGCCTTGGGATCTCTGAGGTTTACAGTACCTACACCGTTTTCATAGGTGATCATTTCTGAGCCGTTGGCAAATACCATAGCAACGTCCATGTCAATGCCGCCTAAGCCCCACTGGTCAATTGTACCATCGTTGTCAAGGTCAAGTGTAAGCTTCTTGGCATACTCTTCTACCTTGTCCCATGTCCATTCTTTGCTCTCTAATAGCTCATATGGATATGGTATACCAGCGTCGTCAAATATTCTCTTGTTAAAGAAGAACATTCCTCTTGGCCACCATTTGCCTGATGCAACACCATATGTCTTGCCGTCAATGGTAGTTATATCCTTAGTTAATGTATCCCATTTTTCGTCGCTTAGATCGAATAGGTCATTTAAGGGTGTAACCTCTTTTAACCTAACGTGTGATACCAACCAGTTGTCTTCTAGGGTAGCTATGTCAGCCCATGGCTCACCAGCTAGTACTGAAGAAGAGTATGTCTCATTTACCATGCCCCACTCTGTGCTAACAAACTCAAACTCGAAGTTGTATTTTTCTTGCATTTCTTCTCTACGAGCAGCCTGCTTGGCACCAAAGGGTGATCCCTCGTCTGGAGACATATCCCACCATGCACCAACCTTGATTACTCTGCCATCAAGATCACGGATCTCATCTGGTTCCTCAGTTTGGTCAGGTGTCTTAGTTGGATCTGGTTTCTCTGTTGGGTCAACAACTGGGTCTTTCTTGCAGCCAGCGGCTAAACCAACAACTAAGACTACTACCATCATTAAGGTCAGTAATTTTAGTAGACCTTTTGACATAATTAATACCTCCTATATTTATATTTGTTTTTTATTAAAACCCTTTGGGTTTCAAACTGTATAAACTTGAACAAATTGCACTAATAAAAGCCTATTTTTTATACATTTTTATTTTACCATACGACTTTTTATAAGTCAACCAAGAAGCCATATACCTATATCCGCTAGAATTTATCATTTATATATAGTTTTTTATAGGTAAATAGGCTGTCTACTTGGTCAATCTTGCCACTTAGTTCGACTTTACCAGCTTCAATTAGAGCCCTAACTGTTTGATAGCCCGTGACTAGCTGGGAAAGGTCTCTAATATCTAGCCTTATATCTGGCTCCTTTATAGTCTGTTCAACCTCTATAATGGGATAGTCCCATCTGATAGAGTATCTAGCTGAGTTTTTATCAAGTAGTTCATCCCTTGCCTCTAGCACAAACTGACCCTTGCCCTTTGCTGGCCTCATTAGGCCTAGAGCCCCTTTTAGGTTTATAATACGATTCATCCCATTTGGGATAATTTGTTGTTTAATATCGTAAGGCTCTGGAAATAAGGATAAAATATCTAAATACATAGGGCAATCCCAAATAAAGTTTTCAAACTGAGATGTATGATCAAATATAAAGGCGAACATCCCTGTTAAGGCCTTGTTATCTAACCATACAAACTCAATAACCTGCATGTCGTGGCTATATTGGCTTGTTTTTATTGCCTCAAACTTTATATAGGCCCTGGTCTTAGCCTTATCGTCATGTAAAAGGTAGATAAATATATTATCCTTGTATGGATCCTTGGCAAAAAAGCTCTGCCAACTGCTCTCGTCTCTTACTATTGCAAGGTTTAAGTCCCTAATAAATTCTTCGTATACTCCCTTTACTATATCCTCGTCCACCCCTTTTCTAAGTAGGCTAATAGTACCCTCCTTTTTAAAGTGGGACATAGAATACAAGGGAATCTTTAACCGTCTACTGGTCATATTAAGTTCATAGCCAAACCGCCTGTAATAGGAATGGGAAAAGGGGTAAAGGTAAGAAAAAACATAACCACTTTCGGCCATCTCGCCTATGCTTTTACTAATAAGCCTAGGCATATAGGCCTTGCCTCTTTCCTCAGGAAGGGTGGCAACCCCTCCTAGGCCTGCTAAGTCTACTATATGACCATCAAAAGTAGCCTTGTAGGGTAATAGCTCTAGGCAGGCACACATCTTGCCCTCTTTACTAAAAATAGCTCTGGTGCTTTCATAGCCCTCTCTAGCCTGGTCCGGATTATTGGCAGATTGAGAAAAGTCTCTACCCAGTAAAAAGGCTATACTTTGAAGCTTGCTTGCCTCTATTTTTTCCTCTGGCCTTATTGGCCTGGCTATCATCCCACTCTCCATGCCTTTATCCTACTATACCTGTTCTTTCAATACTCTCTACAAAGTATCTTTGAGCAAATAGGTAAACTATTAATAAGGGAAGGACGACCAATAGGGAAGCCGTATTGGTATACATGGAGCTAAGCGCAGGCGAAAGCACTGTTGTAACACCTGTCATACTATAAAAGTGCTGGCTAACCTGGTACGATACACCCGACAAGGATGTAGCTAAGACCCTAGTGCTCTGCAAGAACAAGCTCGAGTAGAATGAATCAGTCCATTGCCATACAAAGGAGAAGAGGAAAACTGTAACCATAGCAGGTATGGCAGATGGCAGCATAATCCTATAAAAGGTTTTAAACAGGCCAGCTCCATCCACATATGCAGCCTCTTCTAGCTCCTTGGGCATCCCCCTAAAGAATTGTCTTAGAATATAGATATATAGACCATTCTTTAGACCCATACCCGTCATGGACATAAGTATAAAGGGTGCCATGCTGTTTAACAGGTTCAAGGGCTTGCCAGATATGAGCTCAAATATCCCAAATATATCAAAGTTAAAAAAGTGTAAGAACAGTGGTATCATTATGGTCTGTGGCGGTACTATCAAGGTAACTATTACAAGGGCGAATAAGAAGCCGCGACCCTTGAATTTAAACCTAGCAAAGCCATAACCTATTATGGTACAGGCAATAAGCTGCATAATACTTGTGGACAAGGAAAGCTTAAAGGTATTCCAAAATCCCTCACCAAACTTCATTGCCTTTATAACCGTCTTGTAATTTTCCAGCGTTGGATTTTTAGGTATATACCTGATTGAAACATCATATAGGTCTTTTTCATTCATAAATGAAACTAGTATCTTTACAAGTGTTGGATACAAGATCAAAAAGCATATTCCTATTATTATGACGCCTCTGATTATTGACCAAGCATATTGACCTAATACATATTTGGTGAGCCGTCTGCCTCCCAATAGCTTGCCAGGTAGTTTTCTTTGTCTTTTTTTATTTTCTAATACGGTACTCATTGTATACCTCCAACCATACGTTTATACAGCTGGTCGCTATGAATTAACCAACTTATTAATATCCCTTTATTCTTGATAAAATACCAGCTTGTTAATAATTGCTCCGATTATGCCAACTACCACAAGTACTGCTATAAAGTATATCCAAGACATAGCCGCACTTAGGCCATATTTACCATTAGAAAAGGCCTCGTTTCTGATTATCTGCATTACAGGACTAGTTGAATTAGTCATCGTATCTATAATCGTGTATACAGTGTTGACCAATATCAGAGGACTTACCATGGGGAAAGTAATCTTCCAAAAGTTTTCCCAAGCAGTAGCTCCTTCAATGTTGGATGCCTCAAAAAGTGAAGGCGATATTGACTGTAGGCCAGCTAAGAAGACTAGTATTTGAACACCAGATGCTGAAACTATCTCATATATCCTATTTACTGCGCTAACTATAAAGTCAACAAAGGATGAGTTAAGCCGTGTTGATAATAGGACACGGGCTAGTTCAACAGCCTGGCCTGCTCCTTCTGATGTATCTACCTGGGTCAGACCCATAGATGATTGCAGTAGGTCTCCGCTATCAACTAGTAGGATAACGCCTGACATCAATATAACAGGTAAGAAGAACATAGCCCTAGCCACCGACCTGCCCCTAAATTTCTGGTTTAGTAAGGAGGCAGCAAAGAAGCTAAAGATAGTTACCAATAAAACCTGAGAAGCCATATTTCCAATAGCAAGTAAGATCATGTTTATAAAGCTTTGGCTCTCATTTTCCACTGATATATACTCGAAAAGGGCATGCTTATAATACTGGGTACCAACTGGCCTTAAGCTATAGCCTCCTTCAACAACCTCTAGGGCATTAAAGCTAAATATTACTGACTGAATTAGAGGTACAAGGAAAAATGTAAGTAGTCCAATTATAAAGGGAAGGACAAATAGATAGCCCATCATGGCCCTTTTCCCTTCTAATCCGAGCCTGAACCGATTTCTTTTACTAGACACTTATTTCCCCTCCTTAACTACCTTAAAGCTCTGAGCCTCTATTTTTGTACCTCTAACAGTAACTGGAGCCCTATTGTAGTTTACAATTATTTCTCTTCCATTTTCGTAAGTTGTCTTATAAACATCGTGCTCTATCATTTCGTGGTCTATTATAAACTGGCCTGCTACAGGACCTAGTGCCTCCTGGGCCTGTTTATATAGTTCTATTGCATCATCTAACCACACCTTGTAGTTATTTGAGTAATAGCTATCATAAAGGGTCTCCTTAACAACTGAGTTTTGCTCATATATAAAGTTAAAGTAGATACCCGAGCCAGTCTCTATTGCCTTTAAGAAGGTTGTGCGATATTCAGGCGACATATTTATAGGTTCGCCTGCATAATCTATATATCCTCTTAGGGCCATTTGCATAAAGGGAATGCTCTCATCTGTAAGGTTGAACCTATTAGATGAATCTGGCATATTTAATATATGGTCAACATAGGGTAGGACATATGAGTTGCCACCATCTGTCATAATAGACTTGCCACTTGCTTTGATTTTTGCAAGCTCATCCCTTATAACATCACTGGCCTCCTGCCTATCAACCAATTTCTTTACCTTAAAGTCAGAGTTAACGTCCTGACCTACATCCCTTAGGGATATAGATTTAATACCCAGCTTGTCTAGTCCCTTTAACATACCATCTATAATAGCTGGTAGCTTGGTGGGGCTAATTACATGTAGGGTTCCCCTGTCAGGATCCTGCCTGTTTGTTGCAATATTATAATGATATATGGTCGCCACAAGCTTTGTAATGTATCTTGAAGCATGGGCACGGGGCCTAAACTTGTCAAAGGCAGTGTTTTTGTAGGCATAAACTACACCAAAGTCTGGATAGTAATCATAACCCTTGCTTTCTAGGTAGGCCTGTAAGTCCTTGTGGCCTCTCTTGCCACCTAGCTTGCCTATGAGTTTTACCTTTTGTGGTATTGTATGGTCTACACCACCATTGGCCCAGCCTGTGTACTTTAATATTATGTTGTCGACTCCACCTTTTTCTAGCTCCTCCATTATCTCAATGGCCTGTCTATAGGTTGTAAGGGGCTGGATAACATTGGTCGGTATCCCCAAGATGGACTTGACCTTGTTGATTGCACCTATGGTTTCTAGGTAAAAGGGTACCTTGCCATCTTGTTCTGCACGCTCGTGTCCTAAGCTCTCAAGGTAATTGCGGTAATACTTGGCCATACCAGCATAATTAGCATCTTCATCCTTTAAGAATGCATACCTGATCCTAATACCTCCGTTAAAGGTCCTTGGCTGGTAAACAGCAATTGTATTTAAACCTGAATAGTCTCCTATATCAAGCTCATCTCTTGGGATTATAGTATAGTTAGAGTAAACAAAGTTGTAGGAGTTTAGCCTGCCACTTATGTCAGCCCTAATGTTGGCCATAGCGTCTCCCCGCTCAATGATGCTAAAGAAAGCATCGTCTCCATCCTTTAGGCCAAATACAGGTAGGTAGGCCTGCTTTATTGTAGAGGTCCTCTCAGTCAAAGGTATAGAACGATCTGACCCATAAAGGTTTATTCCGTAGGTTTGGGCATGGAACTTGTTGTTATTTAAATAGATAAGAGAACCCGAACCATCAGGTACTAGCATATAGCCCTCTGATTGCTGGCCTGCTGCTCCAAAGTAGGGCAGGACATGTATGTTGGCTATTGGATACTCTTCATGGTACCCTATCTCCTCTGTTGGGATGCTTACTACTAAGTTTTCTCCATCAAGCTTATATTCCAGGGGAATAAAGTAAACATCAAGATTGGGATCCTCAGCAGAAACACCATTTTCCATGTGGTCCTGGTTCATATCCTCTAGTGTATAGCCAGCTTTTACAACAAATTCCTCTAGGGCTGCTCTTCTAAAGTCTTGTATTTTATCAACTAAAACATATATATCGTCTTCTTCTAGTTGTGGATATAGTTCTTTTTGAGCGTCAGTCGCCTTTTCATAGGTAAACTTAGCATAATACTTTAGTAAGTTTTTGGCCTCTTTTTCATCTAGCTTGGAGGTTATGGCCTCCTCCATACGGGTTTTAGTTATTATTTTAGGTAAAATATAAATTGTTTCTTCTTCACCGATACGGTATTCAACCCTTATACCATTTTCGATTTCCTTTAGTTCGAACTGACCTAGCTTTACAGAATCACTGTAGCTGGTATAGGTAGAAGGCTGGGATGTAGGGTTGTAATACTGGACAATTAGCTGAGAGTTTAGCCTGTTCTTGTTAGCTCCAGCAACCAATGTATCAGAGTCTCTATCTGGTGGGTTGGTATACCATACCTTGCCACTTGACTTGACTTTTACTGCTACCTCGGCTGTTTCTTCTCTGAAGTATAGCTCTAGGTACTCATTTTCTGCTACCTTTTTCATCATGTCTAAAGTTACGGTTACAGGGTTAACTACAGGTGTATCCTCTTGGTCTGTATCTTGATCTAGTTCATTATCAGGGTCTTGCCCATCCTCATCAGTAGGCTCTACCCCCTGCTTATCTCCATCTGTCTCTTCTGCAACTGCTGCTTCTTGGTCCTGGGCCAGATTATCTACAGGCTCCATGTAAACAATTGAACCGGACAAAAGGAGAGTAATAATAATTGTTAATATGATTATTCTTGTAACTTTCATAACTGTTCTACCCTCCTTTATAATCTAAGGGATATCTCTTTATATACCGTGTATATAAAGGACCATACCTGCTGGATTAGACTGAAAAATAGCAGGCCGATAAATATTATAAGTCCCATCCCTATAACTATGGCTACAGTACAAAATAATGTCTTTGTCATTGAATATTGGTGAACAACACTTGTGCCTACTAACATCAATGCACCCGCCCAAACTACGCTAAGGCTGATGAAAAAGTAGTAAAAGGCACCTTCGTCTAGGGTTATTACATTACTAACTAGGATCAGAGGAAGGTTTATAATTACTAGGGGTGCTAGTGCATAGGCAGAGGTTATTATAATATCCTTGATGCTGCCCTCTCCATCTAGTAGTGTTGTCAGACTCCAGTTAGCTACACACCACAAGGCAAATGGAAGGATAACACTCATTATCTCTACGAATATATTTAGCTCAAGTAGGTTTACAGTGTTAAATATAAAGCCTGTTGCCTGTCTCCTTAGTATAAAGGTTACACCAAGTAGGCCTACAATCACAAAAGCAGAGCCGAGGTTACCTTTTTTCTCATGCTTAAGGTCCCAAAATCCATTAAAGGGATGAAATATTAAGTAAAATACATATCTTAAGCCCCGCAAAACTTCCATTATAGATCCACCTCTCTTCTGCTCTTTATCTTTGAACGAATATAGAGGGCAACTGATAGAAGAACTATGCAACCTACAATAAGGCCGAAATAGTCTGCTATGACCTCTTTACGATAGAGCTTAAAGGCCTTGCTGTAGTAATCCCTCTTGTTTCCTAGCTTGAAATACTCCATGGCAGTGTAAAACTCATCCTGGTCTAGGTAGGATTTACCCATACCTATATAGGCCAGCTCAGAGTTAGCATTGTATTTAAGGACTTCTTGCCAAGCTGCTGTTGCCTCTTGGTAATTGCCCTCATTATGGCTGGATACTGCCTTTATAACTAATCTACCATAGTCTGTTGGCTCAAATACGGTGATCTGACCATGGCCTGAAATTGATCTGTCTAATACGATAAAGTTTTCACCAAGCTTGCTTAGGGCAACTGGGTTATTAAACTGGCCAAGCCTGTTACCCTTGCCACCGAATATAAAGAGTATATTGGAGTCGCCATCATAGGTGAAAATCCTGCCCCTTCTGTTGTCTAGTACACTATAGATACCATAGTCGTCCAAACAAACATCATAGAACATGGACTGGCCACCTTCAAAGTAGCCCCTTGAGTAAAAGGTTATATCTCCTACTGGTGGGAAGTAGCCCCTACGTCTTAGGATATCAGTACCTGTTGCATTTAGCTTTCTAACTGGTGCTACCCTGTCATCAGTAGCACGGGCTGCGATGGCTCCCTGTATATCATAAACGGAAATACTTGAAGTTGTGGCATATATAAAGCCGTCTTTGTCCATGTTTATATTGTTGTATTCTGTAGGTACAAAGTCTATTGTCCTACTTAGCTGCTCATCTGTATAAAAGAGCCTGACAAAATACTGGAACAAATTAGCCGAAACCCTAGGAGCCCCCATATAGGTCCTAAAGGTCCCCTCACTATCAAACTCCATTATACCCTGGTTTACACCTTGGGCTATTACATAGAGTCTCTTTGCCCTATCAACAACTAGGGCTGTGGGCTTGTATTCAAAGTCTGCAGGGATTATATCCGCCTTGGGAGGTCCTATCTCCCTGACAAATTCACCCTTGGAGGTAAGCTCAATTATCCTTGCATTACCCGTATCTGCTATATACAAAGCGTCTTCTTCGGTAACAAATACACCCTGTGGTGAGTTAAAGGTGTCCTGTTGTCCATTTTTCACAAAGCTGTCTATAATCCTTTCTACCTTCCAGCTGCTATTTAGGACAACTATTCTGTTATTGCCAGTATCCGCTATATATATCTTGTTGTCATCTGATATAAATAGGTCACTAGCACCAGTTAGAGGCCCAATACCTAAGGCATCTCCATCCAGCAATCTTGTAGGTACATAGGGTGCTGGGGCAGGAACGGGGTCTCCCCAGTAATCATATGTATAACTACCATAGGGAGCATCTGCCATTGCAACAGATGTAAATAAAACGATTAAAATCAACGATAATATAAGACAAACTCTTAGCTTCAACTCCTTGCCCTCCCTTCTATTCTTTTATACCAGATGTGGCCATTGTCTGTATAACGTTACTTTCAGCAACCATAAACAGAATGATGGGCACTATCATAATAAGGAGTGTAGCAGCAGCACCTGCACCTGCCCTAGCAAATCCACCAAGTAGTATCTGGTTTAGTGCATAAGGAAGGGTTTTTAGCTGCTCACTGTATATAAAGGTTGAACCTAGTTCGCCCCATAAGATCTGGAATGAGAATATAACTAGGGTCAGCCAAGCAGGCTTTACCATAGGCATGGCAATCTTCCAGAAGGTATGAAACTCACCAGCTCCATCCATCCTGGCAGACTCTAATAGAGAGTTTGGAATGGTCTCCATAAACTGCTTCATCAAAAATAGTCCTAGTGAATAACCAAAGGCTGGTACAATAAGGGCTAGGTAGGTATCCAAAAATCCTATCTTAGACATAATCAAGTAGTTTGGTATAGCTGTTACAGCTGCCGCAAACATGAGGGAGGTAACAACCAGGTTAAAAAACAACCTGCTACCTGGAAACTTGTGTTTTTCAAGTACATAGGCAGCCATAGAGGCTATAATAACGTGGCCTACAGTACCTACAATGGTTATAAAGAATGTATTAAAGACATAACGGGTAAAGGGTACCCAGGACTCTGACATCAAGATAAATAGGTCTGTAAAGTTGTCCAGGGTAGGGTTTCTAACAAAGAACCTTGGGGGGAAGATAAATATCTCATCAAGGGGTTTAAAGGCTTGCATTATGGCATATACCAAAGGTAGTACCATAAATATACCGAAAATTGCTATTATGATGACATTTAGTACAGCCCCGCCAGCTGTTCTGTTTATTTTTCTTTTTCTCCTAAAAGGTCTAAGCTTAAGCTTACCCATACTATTGCCCCACCTTTCTTAGCAAGTGCTGAACCAACTTGTTGCTTCCAATCATGGTAATAAAGAGTATAGTTGCTATTGCAGAGGCATAGCCCATTTCAAAACGTATACTACCGTAGTCAACCAGGTGGTTTATAACAGTATGGACTGCATAGTCAGTACTAGGCATACCAGCAAGATGCTGGGTTACATCTCCTATTGCAAAGGATTGGGTTATGGACATTACTGCACCAAACATAAGCATTGACTTCATGTTAGGTAGTGTTATATACCATAACTCCTGCCAACGGTTTTTGATACCGTCTACTATTCCTGCTTCGTATTGGGCAGTGTCTATACCCTGTAGACCTGCAACAAAGGCAAGGAAGCCAGTACCTAGACTCATCCACAATACAACCACTATAATAACACCCATCATGTAATTCGGATCAGTTAACCACTGGAGCGGTTCATTTATAATGCCAAGCTTTATCAGTGTAGAGTTGGCATAGCCATAGGTATCACCACTGAACATTATGGTCCATATCATGTAGACATTTCCCGATATTGATGGCGCATAAAATATCAGAATGAGAAGGGCCCTTACTTTTGCAGGGAACTCATTTATAATCCATGCAAACATAAGTGAGGCAAAATATCCTATAGGGCCAGTTATTACTGCTAGTATAAAGGTATTCTTTACTGCTTGTATAAATATATCATCGCCAAGGAAAAGCTTTATATAGTTTTGGAAAGCTATAAACTTGGGTGGCTCTAGTATATTGTAGTAGGTAAAGCTCAGATATAGGGAGATAATAACCGGCAAAAGAGTAAAGGTAATAAATATTACAGCGTAAGGAGCCAAGAACGCATATGAAACCTTATTCCTGCCTATTTCCCTGCCGAGGTTTGTCAATCGGCTAGTTAATCTATCTTTTATTTTGGGTTTATTCTTTTCGATAACCGTTGCCATCTATTTCCCTCCATCCCTCAGCTCAAGGCCGAATTCAGTTCTCTTATTATCTATCTCTTCGTTAATAACCCTTGTGTAGTCAAGTAGGGTCTCCCTGTGGTCATCACCTTCGTATACAACCTTTCTAAAGGCATTGTTAAGGTGTCTGGGTGTAAAGTAGCCACCAGGAACCTCAGGATTGCCGATTACCCATTGTCTTTGCTCGTTTAAGGCCTTAAAGTCCTTTATAGGCCAGGGGAGCTGCTCCGCCGCTATAATGTTGGCGGTAGGATGACGGGCCGCTGCCCCCATCAGGCTCTCCATCTCACGTCCGAAACGAACCTGAGTATCTGCACTTACCCACCATTTCATAAACTCCCAAGCATTTTCAGGATCTCTAGCGGTCTTTAGCATCATAACACAGTTACCACCAGAGGTTGTTGACCTGTCGATGCTACCATCTTCTCTCCTAACTCCAGGTATCGGGGCCATTTCCCATAGTCCCCTAATCTCAGGCGCAAATACCTGTAGGTTATTGTATAGCCAGTACTCATTTATGACTATTGGCATCTCACCGGTCCTAAACCTATTCATAGCATCAAACTGTAGGGGGAAGCTATAGTTTAGGTAAAGATCTGTCCACTTTTTAAAGGCGGCCATAGCTTCTTCGGTGTTAAAGCCTGATTCCTTGCCATCATCTAGGTAAAGTACGCCACCCTCTTGGTAGAGGAAGGTTGAGAAGGTCTGCATAGCACCCCAATGGTCATTGTTTACTGTAACAGGGACACTAATATCCATGTTCCTTTTTTGGATATCAGGTAAAATATCTATTATGTCATCCCAGGTTTGGGGAACATCTAAGCCAAGTTCCTCTAGGATATCAGTCCTGTAAAACATCATCTGGAACTGCTGCTGTTCAGGTAGTCCATATAGACCGTCTCCAAAGCGGAAGGGAACTAAAGAGTTGGGTAAGAACTCCTTTATTACCTCATCAAAACCATCAAAACCAGTCAGGTCCATAGATGCATTACGGGTTGCATAGTTAACAGGCTCACCATTTCCTATGGAAAGGGCAACATCTGGGCCCTTACCGGCTACTGTTGCAGGTAGCAAGACCTGGGGCTGGACTAGCTGTACGTTAACAGGTATACCAGTTTTGCTGGTAAAGCTATCGTCAATCATCCTTTTTACTGTATTGGCTTGGTCCCTACCTGTTGTTATCCAAACGGTAATGGCCTTGTCCTTGTCGTAGACATTACCAACACTGTCATAGTCCTCAACAAAGGAGGCTAAAAAGGCTGAAAACTCGTGCCAAGCCTTGCGGAAGAAACCTACGTCAGCCTTTGGCAGTTCATTATCTTCACTAGCTACTATAATATAGTCAACCTCTAGGGGCTGTTCCCTAGTATTTAGGATCCAGGTACTTAAGGCACCAACATTGTCTTTAAAGGCCTGTAGCCTGTTTTGTATGGTACGGGGCCTTTCTGCCATATCAGCTAGCTGGTAGGCCAGCCTATCCAAAATAGCATTATGAGAACCCCTCTGACCTGTATATTTTTCAAGTTTGCTTGACAGCTCATAAATATGTTCACTTTGCTCAGCAAAGGTAGTAATAACTCCAGGTAGTTTCTTGTGTAGGTCATAGTCCCTGTACTTGTCAGGAGTCCTACCTGTAATCATCAATATCTGCCTATAAGCAGAGTTTAGTATATAAACGGAGTCCTCAGCAGCCCTGAGTATCTCTGCCAGCTCGCCTAAGGCAACCTCCATCTTAAGCTCATTTTTACCCTTATTTAAGTAGAATAAATAGGGCTCGTCCTCTGTCCCTAAGGTAAAGTTCTGCCAGTTTGTTGAATAGGTAAAGGGCACGCTCTCCATTTCTCTAAAGGGAACTTCACCATTTATATATACCTTTCTATTGGCATATAGTCCTCTAGTAACATTTTGTCTACCCTTTATAGTTATCTGGTATAGGCCAGATTCTGGTGCATCGATCTCCCAAGATATCCATTGGCCAGGCATACGCCAGTTATAGCCACCTATAGCATTCATCCTAACCTTTGATACATGGTAGGGGTCTGTAGCAGGTGATGTTCGGTCATTAACTGGATATAGGGTGGGGTCTGACTTAAACTTTGCGTCCTCACCTTGTATTATAATAGCTTGATCTAAGCCTATTTCTTTGTAACCCTTTTCTTTGTACTCCTCTAGCTTTTCCTTGTAGCTAGGAACCTGTGATGCTTGAGTCAGGACTAAGGAGCCTAAGATAACTGGTTCTCTAATTGACTGAAGCCTAATTGTGTTTTCACCTTGTTCAAAATAGAAATGATAGGGCTCTGTGTGATAGCCCATATAGTCACTAAACCAGGCTGACTGCCATTTGGGGGACTCTTCTTGCCTTGGCCTAATATCGTTGTCACGATTGTCCCTTATAATGTCTTCTGCGTCTGCCCAGACCCTTGAAAAGGTCAAGTGCCTGGCATCTGTAAAGGGAGCCTTGCCATTGATTATTAGCTCTCTTTCAATAGAAGAGCCTCTACCTTCAACGGGATAATAGTCCATATATATATTGTATAGGCCTGCTTGGGCTACATTTACCTTGTACTCGATATAGCCTTCTTCTTCTGTGAGAATGGCCTTGCCTGTAAAGCCTTCGTGATTATTTAGGACCTTTATTTTCATATCAGTCTTGCTATATTGGTCTACAGGTATTACAATCTGCGTTTGTGGCTTTGCCGCATTTGCATACTGAGATATGTAGTCATCATATGTACCCTCACGTTGGATAATATCTTCTATCCCTTCAATTTCGCTTGTCTCAATGTCTGTTTCAGCAAGCGCCATGGATGAGCTTGGCCAAATAGACATAAAGGAAATGGTAAAGGCTATGATGCAGATTTTTGATATGAATTTTAGTACTTCCTTTTTCCTCATACTGACAGCCCCTTCGAAAATTAAGTTAATTTAGTAGTAACTTGCAACTTTCATCATATATATTTTGAAAATCGCTATGTGTCTAAACTTGTGTTACTGGTGTATAGGATTTGTACTTTATTATATATAATGCACAATTAATTTATGATAATACTATAGCATGCATACAAATAACATGTCAACCACAAAAAGAAGCCTAAAATACCCTGTTTTGGGTAGGTGTAGGTCCTTTTGCCCCGGCAAAAATCCTCATTTTTACCACCCTATACATCCCTATACAATTAGCTATCTTCACCCATCTTTATACAGGTAAATATCTGCAGCCTAGATAGCATAAATATAATCACCGCAAGGCCAGTTACGACCAAGATCCCCAGTGTTGTGTATACCCTTATATAGTCGCTAGCATATGATATTACCCTAAAGGGTGGAATCTGATCCTTGGCAGCAAAGGACATCTGTAGCATGGGTACAAAGAGGGCAGAGGAAATACCCCCTACTACCACGCCAAAAAGCATTGGTATTACTGAGGTTAAGACCTGCTCCCAGGTTATCATAGCTGTTAACTCCCTTAGCCTTAAGCCCATAGCCATCATAATACCTGACTGGAACATCCTGCCATGTATGGCTAGGATCCAGAATATTAAAAAGCCCGATAGGATTATGACAATAGATATAATAAAGACTAGGGTCAAGGCCCCATTCAAGCCTAAATGTACCGGGTCCCTGTTTAAGGCTATATAGTCTTCATTTATATTGCTAATGTCTTTGACCAATATCTTGCTTTCTTTTAATGCATTATATAGGTCTTCAGTGGAGGCTCCCTCCTCCATCCTCATCCAAACATCATAGGGCTGGATTATTGAGTTGTCGTTTAGATAGTTAAGATGGGCTACCACAAGCATGTCATATACGCCTTCTTCCCTGTCTGTAACCACATTGGGATTAAAGGAAGGCCAGTAATCAATAATGCCTGCCACCATAAACTGAGCCATACCAATTGGGGCCCAGTACATGGTAAACACGTCCCATTGCTTTAGGTTAAGGGTTTCTGCTACAGAGCGAGAAATCAATACCATACTATTGCTGTGCATCATATTATTAATATGGTAGTACCAATGCTGGCCACCCAAGCCCCCTGGGTACCAGGCAGTCTGGGCAAATTCTGTAGGTTCTATCCCCATAAGCCTTGTATAATGAGACTGCTTTCCATCATAAAACCTGCCCTCTATATCCAAGACCTTGGCTGTTCTCTCAACACCAGGTAGCTGCTTGAACTGGTTGTAGGGCGGCTCCTCATAATGGGGGGTCCTGCTACTTGTTTCTTCTTCCTCTGGCCCACCAGGGGTTATAACACCAGGTGGTGTTTTTGATTCAATATCAAAGGCACCATCGGCTGACCAATAGGCAGTTAGGATGTGGTCAGCTCCGTTGGCATATTTTATCTTGTCCTGGGCATTTTGATTGATGGTCCTTGCAGCCGTTGCACTATATAGGCCTGTTGATACAGTCAGGACTATAAAAATCGTTAAGAAACGGTAGGCATTTGCACTACGGGCAACCTGGATTAGGCTAGTATACATGGACAGGGACCAAACCCGCCTTCCTAGCCTATACAAGCCCTCCACCAGATAGGGAAAGACCCTTATAAATATCATGGCTAAACTTAAGGCAAAAATAGCGGGAACAACAAAGAGCAAGGGGTCTATGGACATAGATTCGGCCCCTGTTTGAATAATATCCTGCTGCCTAACATTAAAGCGGTTATAGCCATAAAGAGAGATGGCCAGTAAAAGAAAGTCCAAAAAGAACCTTTGCCATATGGGTGGCTTGTTCCGCCTAGTTACATTGTGCTTGTGCTCTAGTATGTTCACACCAGTAGCAAAATAGGTGGGAAGCAGGGTTGTGAAAACTGACAGGACCATACCTATCAAGGAAAAGACTAGGGTTTGTTTGTTAAAGTGTATATCTAGTGCCTTTCTATTTACAAATTCTAAAAAGTTGCTAGTCGAGCCTAAAATCCTGGTCAGTAGTATGGCAACTAGGGGTCCTATAACAATACCAATAAGCCCAAGTATCAGGGATTCGAGAAAATAGGTGTACATAATCTGCCACCGGCCTGCTCCCCGGCTTATTAGAACTGAAATTTCGTTTCTCTGCCTCTGGACAACCAGGGATGAAACCATGAATAGGTATAAAATCAGCATGATTATAATAGGTACATAAAGGGATACTAGCAAAGGAGTCAGTCTACTTTGCTGTTCCTTGTATGCGGGTAGGGACTCTATGGTGGGTATGTATACGCTAAAGCCCATGCCCTTTACCCTTGCACTTAGTTCATCAAAGCTGGCAAAAACCTCTTCTACATTGTCCACATTTATTTTATGGTAATCCATGGCATGGTACCAGATAGTTTTATCAACCTTAAAGTCATTTAAAAAGTTTTCCTCAAAAAGACTATTAGATAGGTAGATATTTCGGTTGAATTTTGAAATACTGTCAAACCAGTAGAGCTCATTGTCAAAGACAGGCTTGAAAATACCAACTATTTTAACGCGTAACTCTCCTAAGTCTTCTAGCTTTTTGTTTTTGATAACAAATTCATCACCTATGCCTAGGTGGTAGTTGTATCTAGTAAGGTCCGATACAATAACCTCGTAGGAATCGCCCACCCTTGTATCCGAGGGTAGTGACCCCTCTAATAGTTCTATATTGTCGTACATATCAGTAAAGTAGCCAAACCTAAAATTTATAGAGTCATCGGGCACCTGCCGCTGTCTACCATCCTCTATAACATTAAATACTGCTGTCTCATGGTAGTAGACTCTTTGCTCATGGGCTATTGGTATTGAGGGTAAAAATTCTCCCTCTAGATAGTTTACGAGCTCATTATATTTTCGGCTATATACCTCATAGCCGCCTACATAATAGTCATACTCACTATCTATCCTTAGATAGCCAGGATAGCGGTTACGCTCTAGCTGTTGGTTTTCAAATTCCTTGTCTAGTATATTTTGCATAATCCCGTTGGTGTACAGGGGTATACTACACATAAGTGCAATAAACATAATATAGCCTAGTAAAAGACAAATGATCAACCATTTATTTCTAAGCATTTTTCGAAATAGCATCTTTAAGACAGACATTAATATCCTCCCCTAGCGCAGAATTATGGTGTCACCCTCATCAATACCGGAAATAACCTCAATATAGGTAGGCGTTTCCATACCGATTTCAATATCAATCTCCCTATTGGTGTCACCATCGCGGACTAGGACATAGTTTCTGCTCCCGTAGGTCCTAAGGCCTGCCCTTGGTAGAACTACAACATTGTTTCTTTCCTCAAGCACCACCCTAATGCTTGCACGATCGCCTGGCATTACTGTATTGGGCAGTCCTTCTACGGAGAGGATAATAGCATTTCTCAGTCTCTGGTCCCTAGTATCTTCATTAGAAGAAGATGGGGTCATAACTACCTCTCCAGAGTATACCTGGTCTCCTACTATAACATCTGCCTTCATACCAAGATGTAATCCTGTAACGCTAGCAGAGTTTAGCCTCAAGTATAGGTCGCTTGGGTCTACTACTGTATATACAGTAGTGTGGGTATCTACCCAGTCGCCCATTGAAAAGCCCTGCTCAAAGCCGATAATCCCATCAATAGGGGAAATTAGCTGGGCCTTTTCTAATCTCTCCTTGGTTCGTTCTAAGTCAGTCTCCTGCTGACTTAGGCCTAGCTTAAAAATCTCAATATCTATATCCTGCTTTTCCTTTTGCTTTTCTAGGCTTTCTAGCTGCTGAGACCATTTTTCTGTATCCTCTTTGGATCCTTGGTCCTTGGCCTTTGCTAGCTGGTCCTTGGCCTCTTTTATGCTAGCTAAAAGCTCATTATAATCTATCATTATCTTGTCATAGTTAAGCTCTTGTTTTTTTAAGTTAATTTTCTTTTCTTCAAGACTGTGTTCTAGATCGCCAACATCTAGCTTGGCCAAGACCTGGCCCTTTGTAACACGGTCTCCCATCTTGACATTTAGCTCAGCTAACCTGCCGGAATTGTTGCCAAAGTTTAAGGGAATCTCACTAACTGGCACAAAAACACCACCCTCATTTATCTGGCTTATCATATCGTCCCGCTTTACTGTGTAAAAGCTGTAGTTAGGCTCTGGTGGTTCTGCCAGTGGTGGTGGTAAGGGCTCTTGCTCCTCAGGAAGTAAGAGACTACATGATGATGTTAATACAATTATTAGTCCTAAAAATATAGTAATGATACTTGTTTTCTTGCGTCCTATAATTGAAGTGAACATTAGTGCTAGACCCCCATTGTCTTAATTCTGTCTGATATAAAGTCCTTATAAAAACCTCTACTGTAATTTTTAACAATTATCCAGTATGGCTTTTATAGCAAACTGCCAAAATACGATAATAAATTCTATCACATATTTAGCCTTCTTACAATTTTTTTAGGGCCTTTCGTAAAATATACAAAAAAGCATACAATAAACCAGTCCTACGAGCTTATTTTGCCTTTAAAAAAATCACACAAGATTATACCTGTGTGATTTACTGCTACTCCTATTAAAGGAGTTCACATATTGGGGGTTAGAAATTTTCCTACTAAATATTAGTTAATCTCTATCTGCTTCTTTTTCCTTTTACCATCTCCTAGCTTTGCTAGCCTAATTTCTAGGATTCCATTATCGAACTTTGCCTTGATGTCCTTGTCATCTATGTCGTCAAAGTAAAAGGATCTTCTCATGGAGCAGACCTTGCGCTCCCGTCTGATGTAGTTGTCTCTTTCATCCTGTAAGAGTTCTTGTCTGTCAACTGAAATTGTAAGCCTTCCATCATTTAGCTCCACATTTATCTCCTTTTTGTCAATACCGGGGAGCTCAGCCTCTAATAAATAGGCCTTGTCATCTTCCCTTATGTCTACCTTCATTTGCTTTTCCCCAAACTCAAAGGGTGAAAAGACACTAGGATCAAAAAAGTTATTTAGCATTGAGGGTAGATCAAAAATATCCCTGTCTCTCCCTTGTAGGTTGTGGTTTCTCCTATATGGTGTTAGTCCGAACATAGCAATTCCTCCTTTAAAATTTTATTGGTCATTATTAATTTTTGCTTAATCCATTCTTTCATTCCTGTTTGGTCTTAGCCTTGATGTTTGTCTTTGTCTTTGTCTTTCTTTGACCTTCAATTATTTTATACCACATATCCCCCAAGCTAGCAATTTTAACTAGAGCTTATTTTTAGCTAATAATTTAAATTAGGTCCTATTTGCTCTTTATTTTTGATTTTTTCTCTAGATTACTCCGGAATACGACCAGCTTTTTCATAGGGCCTTGATGCCAGCATAAGCCCATGGACCTAATACCAATATAGTTAGGCCAAGGCCTTCTTGAGCCCTAGACTTGACCTTATTACACTCAGATGATAAAAACTTTTCTTGTAATTACAAAAACTTATATTTATTATTGAAAAATTATGATACAATTACTCAAAACATGTTTATCTATAAATGATAGTATGGTTTTAATATTTTAGCCTAGAAAGGTGAATTAAATGAAAAGTAAAATAATTGCAGACAGCTGCTGCGACCTTAACCCGGAAATAAAGAAAAATGTTGATATTGAACTGGTCCCCCTTACTATGCGAATAGATGATGTTGAATATGTAGATGATGATAGTTTTAATCAGGCCGACTATATAAAGGCCATGAAAAAATCCAAGCATGCACCAAAAACCTCATGTCCCTCTGTAAATGACTTTCTAGAGAGACTAAAGGAGGCCAAGGACACCTATATAGTCACCCTGTCCTCCAAGCTAAGTGGGACCTATAATAGTGCCATGCAGGCTAAAAAAATGATACAGGAGGAGTTTAGCAACAGGTTTATCCATGTATTTGACAGCAAATCTGCCAGTGTCGGCGAGACCCTGATTAGCCTAAAGATTAATGAGTTTATTAGTCAAAATCTAAAAAAATTAGAAATCGTTGAACGGGTAAACGAGTATATAAATGAAATGAAGACCTTTTTCGTCCTAGAGAGCATGGATAACCTAGCAAAGGCAGGTAGACTCAATCCCTTGATAGCCAAGGCCGCCAGTATATTGTCCATAAAACCCATCCTAGGTGAGGAAAACGGCAAGATCCGCCTAGTAGACAAGGTCAGGGGCCATGATAGGGCCCTAAGGCGTATGCTAGATGTCATAGGCGATGAGGGCAAGAAGCTTGAAGAGAAAATCCTTGGCATAGCCCATTGCAATTGCCTGCAAAGGGCCCTAGACTTTAAGGATAAGGTCCTAAAAAAATACAGGTTCAAAGACGTAATAATTGTCGATACTGCAGGTATTAGTACCACCTATGCCAATGATGGAGGTCTAATAATAGCCTTTTAAGACCTGCTTTGATATCGGTTAAAGACTATATAGAACAAATAAAATGCGCAGCCCTTAAAGCTGCGCATTATTGTATTATTTCATCTATAAATGGTCCTTTATCCTGCTTGGTCTCTAGCTATGGACCTTGCCAATCATGGGCTTTATATTTTTAATATAGGCCTTACTTGCCTCTGGCCTCAAAAAGCTCTTTTACGTCATCGGGGCCCAAGGGGTAGTTATAGATCCTAAGACTATCTAGGGCACCCTTGTAACGGTTACCCGCACCGTCCTTGTCAGCTCCCGCCATCAAGGGCTGGGTAAAACCGCTAAGGTCAACAACATAATCAAAGCTTTGCTCTGCTTGCTTTGTACCATTTACATATATCCTTAGGCTGTCCTTTTCCTTTACACATACTATATGGTTCCATTCATCTGCCTTTATTGGCCCTGTATTTGTTATAACAAACTGGGAACCATTGCCGTCCTTGTCTATGGGCATCTGTACATGGAAGTGGGCATTCCCTCCCCTTGTTATAGAGGCCCTCCATAGGGTACTTGTAGTTGAGACAGGTTCACCATACCAGAGGATTCTAGAGTTATTGGCAATATCATTTGGCTTTACCCAAAAGGATACACTAAAGCTGTTAGGGCCAAAGATATTGTCCTTTCCAAGGCCTAGCTTTACTAGCTCACCCTCTCCAGCAAACTCTATGGCACTACCATCGACGCCTTCTACCCACTTGGTCTCTCCTACATAGGCATCTTTGGTGTGGCCTGCTTCATCCTTGGTCATGTCCCCTTCTGCCTCATTAAACTCCCATTTTGCTATGGCCTCTTTTTTGTTTTTCCTTACATATACCTCATAGACATTTTCCTTGCCATAACCGGAAACTATAATCTTGGCCTGGGGTGCTTTTTTACTGGTATCAATTATGTATTCCTTGCCATCCTGTTCGGCTCCCTCTACCCTCATCTCTACATTGAGGTCATTGGCAAGGGGCTTTATCCTAACTTGGTCTAGCCCATCATCTATCCTCAAAAGCTGGGTTAAGACACCACAGTCAAAGGGCTTTAACCATACTCCATTATCCGCCTCTAAACTTGAAAGTACGGGTTCCTCTACAACCCTCCAAAAAGACTCCTTTGGCCTTTGCTTCATATCAAACATCATAGGCCAGTCCTTTCTGCCTTTAACAGGATGGTCGTCTAGCCAGGTTGAATCATCTGCAAAACCCCAGGTAGTTACCTTTTTAACACTGTCAAACTGCTTGAAAATATTAAAAAGCCTTTGGTACCTGTCTGCCTGGTACTTTAGTAGGTCTTGTGTAGGTCCAGGCTTTGAGCTCCTATCGTCCCAAGAATACATTGATATATCAAGCTCTGTTATCTGGATCTCAAGACCAAATTCAGAAAATAGCTCTAGGGTCTTTCTTATATTGTCATAGGAAGGCCAACCTAGCTGCCAGTGGCCCTGGATACCTAGAGCATGTAAGGGTACCCCATCTGCCTGCAAATCCCTAACTAGCTTCATAAAGGCATCCCGCTTGCCTGGCACCTCTATGTTGTAGTCATTGAGGACCAGCTTTGCATCTGGGTCTGCCTCATGGGCAAACTGATAGGCCAGCTTTATATAGTCCTCACCGATAGCCCTTAGCCAAGGTGAGTTCCTAAGGCCACTACCACTATCATCTATTGGCTCATTTACAACATCCCATTCCTTTACCTGGTCCTTGTACTTTTCAACAACGGTAAAGATATGGGTCCTCATCCTCTCTATAGCCGTTTCTCTAGATACCGGTTCTCCATTCTCCTGAAAAAACCAGGCCGGGGTCTGGCTATGCCATATCAGGGTATGGCCATGGACCTCCATATCATGTTCTAGAGCATAGTCTACTATTATATCACCACGGTTAAACTGAAAATTCCCCTCCTGGGGCTGGGTAGCATCTGGCTTCATGGAGTTACCTGGGGTAATGCTATTAAAATGGTAGCCTATAACATCTCCATAGCCAATTAGTTCATTTGGTTCTAAGCCTACACCTACCATAAAATAGTCCTTGAAAACCTCCTTTAGGGATGGTATTTCTAGGGTCTTTTCCTCATATACAAAGGAATCGGAGTCCGTGTCCCCACTAGGAGTAGGGTCTGTCTTATCTCCTGTCTTGCATGCAGCCAGAGACAAGGCCAAGCAAACAATAAGTATAAACGATAGTATCCTCTTGCCAGTTCTCATAATTAACCTCCCTATAGGTCTTTTTTATGAATGCCATAAAATTTTATGGTAATTTAATCTTATCATGTTTTGTAGTATAATGTAACTAGTATGAATATATGGGGTGTATGCTTTGAAAAGGAGAGATAAGCACAACTATTACCTGGACATTGCTGAAACTGTCCTAAAGCGGGGTACCTGCCTAAGACGCAATTTTGGGTCCATAATTGTCAAAAATGATGAGATTATTTCCACTGGCTATAGTGGGGCACCCAGACGGCGCAAAAACTGTATCGATATTGGCTACTGTATTAGGGAGCAGATGCAGGTTCCCAGGGGGCAGATGTATGAGCTTTGTAGGTCTGTACATAGCGAGGTAAATGCTATAATATCAGCCTCTAGAAACAGCCTGCTAGGGTCTACCCTATACCTAGTTGGGGTAGATATGCAAACAGGAGATCTGGTTGAAAATGCTAATGCTTGCTCCATGTGCAAGAGGATAATTATAAATGCTGGTATAGAGCAAGTCATTATCCGGGATACTAGGGACAATTACCGCTATATACATGTACAGGACTGGATTGACTACGATGATAGTCTAAAAGGAGAGCTTGGCTACTAAAAATGGCAAGTAGGCCCTTAAGGTAAGCAGTAGATCCATCTAAACAGTATTATTAACAAAGACCATGACAGCCAAAGGCTATAGGCTGCCAAAGGTCTTTTATTCCTTTTTTACCCCATAGGTCTGTATTAATCAGTATATTTTTTATAGAATTGTTTATAGGCTTATAAGCCTTCCTCTTCATCAACTAAGACACCCGCCATCTTCATTAGGTAGATGGCATTTCTTGTGTTTGACACTCCAGGCACTAGCTTGTAATCAAAGAATAGTTGCCCTTCTTTATAGTCCTCCTTAAAGTGATAGTTGGCAATTTTGCTATTCTCATCAGCCAGATCTCCTAGCTCTACATCATGGGTAGATACTAGGCCCAAGGCTCCCTGTCTACTCAGCTGCCTTATCAAAATCCTAGCACCAGTATGCCTGTCCCTAGAATTGGTCCCCTTGAAAATTTCATCTAGTAGGAAAAAGACCCTTTCTCCAGCCTTTGCTGCCTCTATAATCTTTTTAATCCTTAAAAGCTCAGCATAAAAGGAAGAGATATTTTTTTCTAAATTGTCTCGGACCCTCATAGAGCTATAAATCTTAAAGCAGCCTGCACTAAAGGACTTTGCACATACAGGGCCACCGCAGTAGGCTAGCACCAGGTTTATCCCAACAGTCCTTAAAAGAGTACTCTTGCCAGACATGTTAGATCCAGTTATAAGATATACCCTTCCCTCTCCCCTTATTTTAAAATCATTACAGACCCTATCCTCTGAAAGTAGGGGATGACCAAGCTGGCTGGCAGTTAATCCTATGCCTTCCTGCCCTATCATAGAGTCCTTTTCCAGGCTAGGTATGGCCCAATCCGCATGGTCACAGTAAAGAATGGCTATAGAGTTTAAGGCCTCTAGCCTTGCTATGGTCAATATCCAGTCTCTTAGTAAATGACCTGATTTTTTCTTCCAGCTTTCTAGGCCAATAACACATCTATAATCCCAAAGAAGTAGGATATTTATAATGATATAAAACTGGTTACGTCTCCACAAGACAGCCCTGACCACCCTGTCAAGTTCAGCTAGTTGAAGGTGGGCAAGCCTTTGACTTTGACCCCTTATCTCCTCCTTTAGCCTGTTTAGGTCCTTAGAGCTAAAGCTTTCATTTTCAAAGGCCTTTAGCATATCTTTGTATTTGTCTATATTTTTTATGTTGGGCTCTATCTTTTCTATGATCTTGCTCATTTCTATATACTTAAGGCTAATTAGCCCTATCTGCAAGACCAAAAGTATCAGGGCTGGCAGGTAGCTTATTAAACCAGTCACGGCAGCTACAAAAGATCCTATCGTTAAAAGGGGCAGTGTATTTACAATGATCCTAAGTAGGGGCTTTCTATAAAAAATATGGTCCTGGCTCACCCAGCTAAATAGTGGCTCAGGGTCCTCAAAACCATCCTGCTCAAGTAGGGCATACATTTCAAAGGACTGCCTGTAGTCAATTTTCCCAGCCAGCTCTCTAGCTGCCTCCTGCCTTTTTTCAATTTCATCTATATCCCCACTAGGGTCTAGTAGCCATTTGGCCAAGAGCCTGCGGCCCTTGTAGGTGTGGCAGGTGTTTATCCACTTATAAAGAGAAGCATCTCCAAATATATCAAGGTCCCCGATAAAGGCATGGTCGTGGTCGATAAATTCGTCTCCACCATCCTTAAAATCCTTCCAGTCACCAGCAGTCCTTTTTATAGAGTCTTGGTTGATTTGAAGTAAAAGCCGGGTCTGCTCCCTAGCTAGCTTGACCCTATTATGTATTACTATAAGGCAAAAGAAAATGAGAAAGCCTATACCAAATACCAAGCCAGCTGCAAGGGGGCTTTGCCTAAAATAAAGGTATATACTAGCACCGAGGCCTAGTACAAATACTAGTAGCCTTAGGTTACTGATTATACTCAGCCTTTTGTCCTCTGCCTTTAATTTTTCTTGGTAGGTCTTTACTCTTTGAAAGTAGTGTGCCTTTGAATCTATCATGAATTAGCCTCCACATAGGGATAGGTCCCAAAAATTAAGTATTAAATATTTAATATTATAACCAATTATAAGCCTGCAAACAATGAAATGGTACAATAATATAAAAATATGTAGAAAGAGCCAAAAATATATATTATAATGAAAATTGAGTATCTGACATGACTTCTATGAGTATACATTTATATTGTATAGATATTCAGCAATATTTTTAAGACCAATAACACATAATGAAAGGAATGAGGCATATGGGTATATTCAAGGCTGGAGTAGGTTCGATAGGCGGCACCTTGGCCGACCAGTGGCTAGAAACCGTAGAACCACAGCAAATGGACAATTCTACCATAGCTAGCTATGGGGTACCGATTAGAAATGATAAGAGAAGCTCAAACAGAAAGGGAACCTCAGATATTATATCAAATGGTTCTATAATCCATGTCCCAGAAAATGTATTTATGCTGCTGGTAGATGGTGGAAAAATTGTAGCTGCTACCGATGATCCTGGCTACTATCAGGTTGATAACGCTAGACCTCCTTCAATCTTTTTCCGTTCAGACTCAGAAGAGCTTGAGGGCTATGGCAAAACTGGTCGAAGACCAATAAAAAGGCCCGGTGGTATTATAAATACCATTAAAGACTCTTGGGAAAGGTTTAAGTTTGGTGGTACTACCCCCTTAAAGCAACGTGTTATATACATAAATAAGCAGGAGATACCAGATATCCGTTTTGGTACAAAAACCCCCGTTTCCTACACCGATAGGGTCCTAGTACCTGGCAGGGTAGTCCCCACCAAGGTTACATCCTTTGGTACATACTCTATAAAGATTGTAGACCCCCTTCTCTTTTACTCAGAGGTATGTAGCAAAACTGGTAAAAACAACATCACAGTATCTGATATGGCAGAACAATATATAAACGAGTTTTTAATGGCTTATACTACTGCCTTAGCCTCCCTGTCACAGGATATGGTGCTTGTAACTGATATCCCCATAAAGACTATGGAGCTCGGCCTATATATGGCAGATATACTCGACAAAGAGTGGTTATCCAAGAGAGGCTTTTTAATACATAGTGTGGGTATAGCTGGTATAGACTTTGACGAAAAGACCAGCGAACTGCTCGATAGATACGCAAGCGACGCTATCCTTATAGATCCAAATGCTAGGGCAGCCCGTATGACTGGATCACTGGCAAAGGGTCTAGAGGCCGCCGGTTCCAACGAAGGTGGAGCAATGCTTGGCTTTGCCGGTATGGCTATGGGAATGAATGCTGCAGGTGCCATGGGCGTTATGCCAAACCAGCAAGTTCCGCAGGGACAGCCTTATCAGCAGCCACAGCCTCCTATGAGCCATCCAGGTCAAGTAGTTGGTTGGACATGTATGTGTGGTAATACTATGCCAAATGACTCAGCCTTTTGTGCCAAATGTGGTAACAAGAAACCAAGCCAGGCTAGTCCAGCTGCATGGACCTGTTCATGTGGTCGGGGAGTATCGGAGGGTAATTTCTGCCCTAACTGTGGCCAAAAGCGACCTGAACAGGCTAGCTACAAGTGTGATAAATGCGGCTATGTTCCTGAAGACTCCAGTAATATACCAAACTTTTGCCCTAAATGCGGTGACCCATTCAATGAAGATGACAAGGCATGAGATTTTTGGGGAATGGGGAGTGAGTAAATGAGTACTGTAAAGCAATATAAATGTCCAAGCTGCAGTGCTGGACTAAAGTTTAATCCCACTGTACAGGTATGGAAGTGTGAATACTGCTTTAATGAATATGATTTAGAAGAACTAGAACCGAACCGGGCAGCCGAAGAGCTGCCCGAGGAGGATATAGCAGAGCTTGACTCCTACCGTTGTAGCAACTGCGGGGCAGATCTACTGGCAGACGATACAACATCAGCCACCTTCTGCCTCTACTGCAAGAGCCCATCAATTATAAAAACCAGATTTTCAGGCCGTTTTAAGCCTAAGTATGTCATTCCTTTTAAGCTTTCAAAGGAAACTGCCAAAGAACTCTACCGTAGTTGGATCAAGAAAAGAAGATTTGCCCCCACTGCCTTTAAGCAGCAGGAGGAAATTGACAAGGTTACCGGCCTATACGCACCCTATTGGCTCTTTGACTGCAAGGTGAATGCCATGATTGCTGGCGAGGCTACAAGGGTAAGCTCCTATCGACAGGGGGATTACAGGGTCATCCACACAAAGTACTATAGTGTTGAGCGGTCTGGCGAAATGAAGTACAATATGATACCTGTCGATGGATCAATAAAGCTAAATGACCAGCTAATGCAATTAATCGAACCATATGACTATAAAGATATAACCGACTTTTCCATGAAATATATGTCCGGTTTTATGGCCGAACGATATGACGTTGAATCAACAGATGCTGCAAATGCCATGAAAAAAAGGGTGGAGCGCTATGTCGAAGAAAGGCTTAGGGCTACAATAAATGGCTACAACACAACTAGAATCACTAGTAAAAGTGTAAACTTTAATGAGGTAGTCGATAACTATGCTATGTTACCAGTCTACATACTGGTAAACAAATACAAGGGTAATTCCCATACCTTTATCGTCAATGGGCAAACTGGCAAGGTATCCGGCGATACTCCAATTGATCGGAAAAAGCAGGTCCTCTTTGCTTTAGGAATATTTGCTGCCACCTGGATTGTAGCAGTGTTTGGAGGTGCCTTCTTTGTATAAAAGGATCGCTGTTGTTATTTTAATAGTATTAATCTCCTTTACTATATCAAGCCTTGCCCATGCACAAGAAACTGATAACATATATGACTACCTAGATTACCTAAGCTCTGATAATATATTAAGCCTTCAGGGTGAAATCGATAGGCTTAAATCAAAACATGGGCTAGATATTGCTATAGTAATAACAGATAATACAGAGGGCAAGAGCTCACGCGACTATGCTGATGATTTTTATGACTACAATGGCTTTGGCCTAGACGATCAATACTCAGGTCTATTGCTTTTAATTAACATGGATATTCGAGAAATTTGGATATCTACTACTGGCATGGCTATTAGGATTTTTACAGATTACAGGATCGACAGGACACTAGATAGGGTTGCCAGCTACCTAAGCGATGGTGATTACTACATGGCATGTAGTATCTTTTTATCATCAGTTGATGCCTATGCCCAAGAAGGTGTACCCAAGGGGCAGTATAACTATGATACCGAGACTGGCCAAAAGGATTATTACGACAAAAGGCCAGTTACCTATACTGAAAAGGCTGTAGCCATGATGAAATCTCCCAAGGTCTATATTGTGGCAGCAGCACTAGCACTTTTCACAACCCTGATGCTATCAAAGTCTAGCAAGGGTAAACAGACCACTAACAAGCTAACCTATGAGCAAAACGGTAGCTTTACTCTAAGAAATCAGAGAGACCAATTTATCAGGCAATCTACCTCACAAGTGATGATTAGCTCCTCCTCTAGTAGTCGAGGTGGAGGCGGGGGTAGGAGTAGCACCCATAGAGGTTCAAGTGGACGTAGCCACGGAGGCGGAGGTAGGAGATTTTAATATTTTAACATATATAAATACTAGACATGAGGTGTTATCATTTGACTTTAACAAAAGGAGCCTATCATACAGGCCAATACCCAAACCTATTTAAAGAATATGGTTACTCAGATGAAGCCATACAAAACAAGGTGAACCAAGCCTTTCATGAGCTTTTTTATGGACCGGACAGGATATACCATCCTGTTGGCCATGATATGGGGTATATAACCGATACTGGCAACAATGATGTACGAACAGAGGGCATGTCCTATGGAATGATGATGTGCCTGCAGCTTGACCGCAAGGAAGAGTTTGATCGGCTTTGGAAATGGTCAAAAACCTATATGCAGCACGACAGTGGCAGATATAAGGGCTACTTTGCTTGGTCCTGTGCCTTAGACGGGACACGAAATGCCCAGGGGCCCGCTCCCGATGGTGAGGAATTCTTTGCTATGGCCCTGTTTTTTGCATCAAGGCGTTGGGGAGATGGCGAGCCTCCCTTTGACTACAGCCAACAGGCTAAATACATACTACATGAGTGTGTCCACAAGGGAGAAGAAGATAATCCTGGCGACCCCATGTGGCATCCAGAGAAAAAACTTATAAAATTTGTGCCGGAGAGTAGCTTTTCTGACCCCTCCTATCACCTTCCCCACTTCTATGAGCTATTCGCCATATATGGCAATGAAGAGGACAGGGACTTTTGGAAGGAAGCTGCCCAGGCAAGCCGAGACTATTTAAAGCTTGCCTGCCATCCGGAAACAGGTCTTGCACCTGAGTATGCAGAGTATACAGGAGAGCCCCACCAGGGACCCCACCAATATTTCTATAGCGACTCCTACCGAGTAGCTGCAAATATAGGCCTTGACTCTGCATGGTTTGGAAAGACAGAAATAAACAAAAATATAGCTAACAATATCCAGCATTTCTTTGCCCAGATAGGCTTTAACCTGGACGACTATATGGTCTACCATATAGATGGGACCAGGCTAGATCAAAAGGCCCTGCATCCCCATGGACTGCTAGCTACCAATGCCCAGGCTTCCTTAGCTGCTGATGGCCCCCATATAGAGGACTTTGTAAGAGCCTTTTGGGACCTGCCCCTACGAAAGGGCCAAAGACGCTATTATGACAACTGCTTGCAGATGTTTGCCCTACTAGCCCTAAGTGGCATGTACAGGATTTACTAAGAGTAGTTTATACCAACTAAAAAGCCTTTTTACTAGGCTAAAGGCAGGGAAAAGATAGAAAAAAGGACCCTTAGGGTAATACTAGCACTTATAGAATAGTAATAAGGACAGGTTCGGCTTAAAGCCTTGCCTGTCCCTTTTTTATCTTGATAGGGCTGCTATAGCCGACCCTATCAGGTTTGGATTATCTGCCTTGACAAATTCATAGTAAAGACCCCTCTCATCCACCATATGTTTTTTTAGGTAGTATTGGATCTTTTCCTTCATGGACTTTAGCTTGTAAAAGGTGGACCCATCAGCTGTAATACAAAGGGGCATGGTTGGATCATTGCCAGCTTCGGCCTTTACTGCTACTGCTGTTAGGTTAAGGGCTACTAGCTTTGCCGCCCTCTCAATACAGGCATCTACTAGATAGTAAAGGGTTTGTCGGTCCCTACTAGCCTCTACCGGGTCTTGGCTACACATATTTGAAAGCAGGTTGTCTCCATGAGGGCTGTCTAAAAATGCATCAGTATCAAAGGCAGTAAAGTCATTTAGTCCCTCTAGCTTGTCTCTTAGGCTGTCTGAAAAAAGGCCAGCCCTAGCGGCCTTTTTAAACAAGGCTAATAGGAGACCATAAAGATAAGCACCAGATATCATCTTTTCAAATCTTGATTGGTTGGGGTTTATTGTTGTAGCATCAAATTCGTCATCTACTAGGCCAGTAGGTGCCTTTCCATAACCACCGGACTCCATATTTATCAGCATATTTTTAAAGTCGCAGCCCCTGTCACCGATTTTTTCGATATTTTCAGTCTTTTCTATATAACAGGTATTGGTACCTGTCCCGAGTATAAAGCCTACATAGCTAGAGTAGCTACGGTTTGGATAGGTAGCCCTACCACCTAATAAGGTAGATACAGTGTCATTTAAAAGAACTATTTTTTTATCGGCCCTGTAGCCTGCCTTTTCAGCTGCCCTGAGTAGGCCCTCACCGATAGCCTCTCCTACCATATCCTTTACCCTTATCTCCTTGCTAAATCGGATCAGCTTGCCATCACCACTTGGCAAGATCTCTGTTGGGTAGGAAAAGCAAAAGCCGATTTTGTCACTTTTATCAATTACAGGACTTATATACTTAACAATTGTATCGAAAAACTCATCCCTGCCTATCTCCTGCCCTATACCAGGCATGGGATAGTTGTTAAAGTCCTCGACCACAGCCTGCTTGTCATCATTAAAATACACAGTGGCCACCCTAAAGTTTGTGCCACCTGCATCTATTACGATAACCCTTTCGTTGCTTTTTATATCATCCTCTAATCCTATATAGGTTGGGAGCATATCAAGGCTACTGTCCTCTCCTTTTAAGCCTTGTGTCATATCCTTTAAAAATTTGTCTAGCTCAATATCAAAATCAATAGCCATAGGATCCATCTTATTTTCCCGTAGAAAATCATATACCTTTTCCCTTATCAAGTTACTAGCCATGCTTTATATTACTCCCCTCTCAAATTGTCTTTATTATATGGTTTTAGTAAAAGTTCAACTTAAATTATATAATAATGTCTAGATATTGCAACAAACAATTGGCCACAGCCATTTTGTTGATATATGATAACTAAAGCCTAATAGGGACCGGCTACATACCAGAGCCCATATATGCTAAAATGGTATGAGATAGAAGGCTAATAAAGGCGGTAGGAGCTAGCATATGTATTTTAAGTACCAGGTTGATGAAAAAAACAGTGGCAGTACTGTGATGAATATATGTATGAACAAATTTGGTTTTTCTAAAAACCTAATTAAAAGGCTAAAGGTTGATGGCAGGGTCCTTTGCAACGGCTTACCTGTTTTTATGCCCCATATGGTCAAGGCCCAAGACCTGATAGAGGTATATCTAGACTTTAAGGAATCCTCTGAAAATATTGTGCCTAAACAGATGGACCTAAACATCCTTTATGAGGATAATGCCCTTATAGCCCTAGACAAGCCAGCGGGCATAATCACTCACCCTGTCAATAACAATTTATATGATACTATAGCAAATGGATTAGTCTATTACTTTCAAAGCAAGGGCGAGAAAATAAAGGTCCGGCCAGTTAGCAGGCTAGACAAGGATACATCAGGCATAATTGTTTTTGCAAAAAATCAGTTTATCCAGGACAGGTTAGTAAAACAGATGCACAAAAAGACCTATCGAAAAAAATACATAGGGATAGTTGAGGGCTGCCCCGATAAGGACGAGGCCACAATAGAGCTACCCATCGCACGGGTCCCTGGCTCTACCATGCTTCGTATGATATCAGAAGATGGTGCCCCCTGCATAACCCACTATAGGACCATTGAAAGGTTTGATAATGCTGCTATGCTTTGCTTTAGCCTGGAAACTGGGCGAACCCATCAAATAAGGGTCCACTGTAAGGCACTAGGCCACCCACTAATTGGAGACAGTCTATACTCAGCTACTCCTACTAGCCTTATCAATAGGCAGGCACTACACTCCCATTTTACAAGCTTTATCCATCCTGTAAGCAAGGACAGAATAAAGATAGAATCAAAGCTAGCACAGGATATGATCACACTGCAAGAGAGGCTAAGATAAATAAGGCCTAGCCTTTTATATCTTAGAACTCTAGCTCTATACCGTCATAGGCAGCAATAAATCCATTCTCCTTTGCTAGCCTTTCAAAGTCTTCATGGATAAGTCGACTATTATGGTTTAGATGGGTAAGTAGCACCTGGCTTTTATTATCTACACAGGCTAGGTCCCTCAAGCTCTCTACTAGATCTATATTATCATTTATGTTCATATGGTAAGGGCCTGCTGGCTCAAAGCCAGAATTGGAGTCAAGTATCAGGCAATCAAAGTATAAACCTGCCATAGCCTCAAGGCTCTCTGCTAGAAAGGGACCAGAATCTGTCCCATAGAGCAGTCTCTTGCCTCCCGACTCAATAATATATATAAAGGACTCCATATCCTCCCCGCCATGGTTTGCTGGAAGGGGAATAAGTTTAAGCTCGCCAACCTTATACTGGTTAAAGGCCTTGAGCCTATGGACCCTAACATACTTGTCCTCTATGGGAGGTGAGAGCTTATTATACTTTTCTACAACCGAACTAGGACCATATATATTTAAAGGATAATCCGTAGGAGCCAGGTTAAAAGGTGGACACCTATGGTTTAGCTCAAAGGGATAGAAATGGTCCTCATGGGCATGGGTTATGATAGCATGCTCTATCTTTCCAAGGTTAACATTATGCACTACAGTGTGATAATAGGTATCCTGGGGAAAGTCAATTAAGTATTTATCATTTAAAAGGGCCTGGTTACGACTCTTTAGGTCCTTGCCCCCCTTTTCCCTAGCATACTCACATATCTTGCAAGAGCAAAAACCCGCTGGAATACCCTCAGAAGCCCCTGTCCCTAAAAGTTTAACCTTCATAAAATAATCACTCCCTTTTTCTTAGCCCAGCCAAAGCTAGCTATGTTATTACATTATATAACCAAATAGGGCCTATTTCCATACAAGCTTGCCAAGGAATTTTACATTTAAAATATAAAATTTTCCTATCTACATCAAACTTTGCCTTTGTGCTATAATAATAAAACAAGAAGGACAAAGCAGGAAAAATAATGCTTAAGGCAGATATGAGGGTGACATTTATGAAGGAGCAATACATTAATTTTACACTGAAACGAATGTATATCTTTAATGAGCTGGTAAAGCGCTATTGGAGTGGCAAACTAAACACCAAAGAAGACCTAAATGAGCTAGCCGACCATATAAAGACCAAGTATGGCTTTGAGGACAGTGAGATGACCTTTATCAAGGACCATATCAGGATTGCAATGGGCCAAGAGCCAAAGGGCGATGCAGACTTTAGTGATGAGCTAGACTTTATTAAAAACTCTGAAAGGGTTAAGGGTCCAGTAGTTGCAAAGGTTGCAGGCCCTTGTGATTTTTGTGAAAGAGAGGACTGCCAATGCCAGGTAGCCAGGTACGAGACCGACATCTACAGGCGGTCCAAGGGTCCTGTTATTCAGGACGGCAAGTGCCTAAGCTGTGGCCGGTGCGTTAGCTCCTGTGATTTTGGTGGCGTAGCTGACAAGATTGAGTTTTTACCTGTTGTTGACCTATTAAAGGACAAGGATACACCTGTATTTGCTGCAGTAGCACCTGCAATAACTGGTCAATTTGGCGAGGATGTTTCCATGGGCCAGCTTAGGACTGCCTTCAAGCTCATGGGCTTTGAGGATATGATAGAGGTTGCTATGTTTGCTGACATCCTCACTATCAAAGAGGCTATTGAGTTTAACGACCGTATTAAAACAGAAGAGGACTTTTTCCTGACCAGCTGTTGCTGTCCTGTCTGGTTTAACATGGTAAAGAAATCCTACCCGGAAATTAGAAACCATATGTCACTATCCGTTTCTCCAATGATAGCAGCAGGTAGAATCTTAAAAAGGCTTTATCAAAACGCCAAGGTTGTCTTTATCGCACCCTGTATAGCAAAAAAGGCTGAGTACAAAGATCCTGAGCTAGTAGGGGCAATCGACTATGTGGTAAACTTTAGAGAGCTAAAAGAAGTATTCGATGCCCTAGAAATTGATCTTAGCCAGTTAGCTCCTGACGACAAGGACCAGGCCTCAATGGGAGGCAGGCTATATGCTAGAACCGGTGGTGTTTCTTTCTCTGTTAAAACCATTGTCAACAGGTTCCACCCCGAGAGGGTAATAAAGCTAAAGGCTAAAAAGGTTGATGGGGTCAAAAAATGCAAGGAGATCCTAGACAGGCTAAACAGGGGAGAAAAGTTAGACGCCAACTTTGTTGAAGGCATGGGCTGTATAGGTGGTTGTGTTGGAGGGCCCAGGACCAATATTAGCCGCGAAGAGGCTACCGAGTTTGTTAATGAATATGGAGAGGACTCTTTTATCCTAACCCCCTTTGACAATCAAAATATCTTAAAGATTTTTAACCAGATTGGTATAGATAGTATGGAAGAGCTGCTTGAAAATGAAGAAATGGACAAGATGCTAACCAGGGATTTTTAAACAGGTCCCAAAATCTAAAGAAGGCTATACATAAAAAAGGCTGTGCCCCCACATAGGACACAGCTTTTCTTATGCTAATTTGCTTAACATGTTAACTATTTTAGCAGGCTGCTTACCTCAGCTTCAACATCCTCTAGGGCCACCTGCTTCTTTATTGACTTGTCTCGAGTTACTATCTCAACCTGACCATTTTCAATGTTACGCTTGCTAACTATGATTCTAACTGGTATACCAAGTAGGTCCGCATCAGCAAACTGTACGCCCGCTGCTGCCCCCCTATCATCTAATATTACCTCATAGTTCTTGCCAAGCCTTTCATATAGGTCAAAGCCTGCATTTTTTACCTCTTCTATTGTATTGTTTAACATACAGATATGGACCTGCCAGGGGGCTACTGATTTGGGCCAGATGGGTCCATACTCATCATGGTTATCCTCAATAATGCAGGCCAGGAGTCGGCCTACACCAATCCCATAGCAACCCATGATAGGGGTCTTTTGCTTGCCATCCTCATCGGTATAAGTCATATTCATAGACTCACTATAGGTTGTCCCTAGCTGGAATATGTTACCTACCTCAACCCCCCTGCTTACCCTGAGCGTATTGCCACACTCTATGCAGTAGTCACCTTCATCTACAGTGGCCACATCAACAAATTCCTTTACATCAAGGTCCCTTGCTAGGCTAAGACCTTTAAGATGGTAATCCTCCTCATTAGCCCCACATACTAGGTTAGTCTCACCTTCTAGAGACTTATCATATACCACTTGTATATCTTTTGTGTCTAATCCTTTTGGTCCTATATATCCAAATACTAGGTCGACATCTTCTGATTCTGTTAGCGGGTAGATATCAACACCTACGTGTTTACTAAGCTTTAGTTCATTTACCTGCTTGTCTCCCCTAATAAACACAAGTACAGTCTTTTCATTGTCTGCCCTGAAAAAGACCGAGGCCTTCATGGTTTGATACTCTTTTACTCCCAAGAATTTAGCTAAACTCTCAATATCCTTAACCCCTGGAGTATGGACCTTTTCAATTTCTTGCTCTGCTAATGGATCCCGTTTTATCCTTGACTTTGCAACGTCCATATTGGACTTATAGCCGCAGGAGTCACATAAAACTATGGTGTCCTCTCCCCCATCAGATAGATACATAAACTCATGGGCAACCTTTCCACCCATCATGCCAGTATCAGACTGTATACCGATGACGTTTTTAAGCCCCGCTCTCTCATATATCCGCATATAGGACTCATAAACCCTATCATAATAGGCTTCCAGGTCCTCCTGGCTCCTATGAAATGAATAGGCATCCTTCATAGTGAACTCACGGACCCTAATAAGACCGCCCCTTGCCCTTGGCTCATCTCTGAATTTGGTCTGTATTTGATATATCATAAAGGGGTATTTTGTGTAGGACTTGGCCTCACCCCTAGCTAGGTGAACCGCTGCCTCCTCATGAGTCATACCTAGTACCATCTCATGGTCAGCCCTGTCCCTAAACCTTAGAAGCTCAGACCCAACTGACTCATAACGTCCAGATTCCTTCCACAGGTCAGCAGGTAAAACAACAGGAAATAGTACCTCCTGCCCATCTACTTTATCCATTTCCTCTCTTATAATTGCTTCTATTTTTTGAGTTACTCTCTTTGCCGGCATAAGTAATGAAAATATCCCATTTGCCACCTGGCGGATATAGCCGCCCCTTAGCAAAAATATATGGCTATCTAGAAAGGCCTCTGAGGGCTTTTCCTTAAACCTTTCTCCTAAAAGCTTACTTAACAGCATCTAATAAAAACTCCCTTCAGCATAAAACAGTATTAGAGTTATTATATAATATAATTGATTATTATGGTAGTCCTATACTTCTTTCATCTTCTTTGTCCATAGCTAGTTTAAGAGAAAGAGCTATCTTCCCCCATTGAGTGAAATAATGAAATGAAAAAACAAGCAAGAGGGTTTGCCTGCCACCCTCTTGCTTGCTTTAAAAATACTTAAAGTAATATTACTGGCTATTCAAAATATGTGCTATAATTTCTCTACTCTCTATTCATAGCGGTAGTACTCATTTATAATCTCATTATCAAAGGTGTAGATGATGTCTGCATTGGGGACCTCATATTCTTCATATACCACACTATCCCCATCTTCCTCAATGAGCTTTTCTACTACACTATCAAACTCTTCACGGGTGATATTGTAACGCTTTACAAATGAAACTAAGTGCATTTCATCCATGTGTTCTCCATAGTTCGTTTCTTCACTACTGTCTTCTGCCCACTCATAAAAGTCTTCTAACTCCTCTTCATCTAACAGCCCCCAAAATTTCCCTACTATCGTGTAATATGCTTTCCTATATTTGCGTTCAAAGTTATATTCATCATTGTTTCGGTCATCTAGTATTATTGACCCAGGCTGATACACAGGAAGCTCACCATAAACAGGGTGGATGGTAACAGCAGGGTTAGTACTCGGTGTTGGACTTGGATCTATTAGGGGAGTGGGACTGATGCTAGGGCTAGGCGTTTCATTTGCTGTTAAGTTACTACAGCCATAGAACAAATAGCAGAAACAAAGTAGTATGGTTAGCATGATGTAATGTTTTTTCATAAAAGTGACCCTCCTTTTTATTTGCTCGGGTCTATTATCTAAAGATGTTTGTTAAGATAACATTATATCAAGTTTAAATAAATGTCAATATTGTAAATAGGCTCTATATACTCTTAATTGATAGCAAAATGATGATATGCAAAGGATAAAACCCATATTGTATTGTCTTGTTGAGCTTGAAATCTCTTTTTGCTAGGATGATAACAAGAGGTGAAGCAATAACTGAGTATAGCTGAATCATATGATAGCTATACAGTGGACTTGCTATAAGGGTCAGCAGACCCTGGTATGCCACAAGGGACCAATCCCTCCAGAATATATGAAAACCCATAACAGTCAATACTCCGTATAGGCCATATTCCAGTTTGATTTTAAAAACAATTTCCAGTAGCAAAATGGCTATATAAAGGGAGCCTGGCCCAAGTAGGCTTACCAGCCTATTTTCACTGTCATAGAGCTTTAGGGCTATAAGGCTTATAAAAAAGGTTATGCATATATTTAAGGTTTGGGTTTGAAACAAGATCATATATGGGTATTGGCTAATTATACCTAGGGCAAGGAGCCTTATTGCATATCTTTTTAATGAACTTGTATACCTATAGCCCCTAGCAATCCCCCAGGCAAACAAGGGGAAGGCTAGCCGGCCAACAATCCTTAAAATAATGTCATCTGGGAAGAAAATGACCCCGATATGATCTATGAGCATGGTTAGCATAGCTAATAGTCTGAGCATTATTTGGCCTCCAGCCTAAATTGATTAATAATCTCCTCCTGGACCTGGCTGGGACCTATGCTTGTTGACAGCCCTTGTTATGACTTCTACAAAGGATTTGGGTAGCTGGTCCACATAAGTTGCCATAAGAGCTCCATTTATCACATTTTTATTATCCCTTAGCTCCTCAAGAGCAGCTTTTTTTATAATTGCCATTATATTTTTGGTGGCATGGTCCGGTAGCTTATATTCAAGGGGTGCATCAGTAAAAGCATCACTATTAAAGCCCTTTATTGCCATTCCTAGATAATAGCTTAAAAAGCTATGCCTATTTATAGTAGCCAGATACTTTAAAAGTTGTCTAAAGGAGAATAAGTCATATAGCTCCTCTTCAAAATCCCTGGCCCTTGTAAAGTAAATTTCTTTTCTGTCACCATATGAAGACTTTTTATCCCTGTCCAATATGGCTATTGCATCGATCCTAAAGGCATTAAACAGGCTTAGGTACCTGAGCACGCCATCGGCCCCGTCTAGCTTTACAAGGCCTACCCCCTCCTTATCTAGGTCAATACCCAGTCTACGGGCGAAAACAGGAACTGCACCAAACTCTGTATCTCCTTCGACTAGTATAATAGCATTGCTAAACATGGCTTCTTTGAAGTAAATAAAGCTTCTAACTAAATGTTTGTGGGTATCCATAGCAAACCTTAGTCTACTCCCACTTACTGCCTTAACCCCATTGGCTGACCTGTATACCCTAACAATTTGCTTGTAGTTGTTTAGAAGGATATTGGGTGAATGGGTAACAACAAAGATTTGCCCATTTAAGCCGTCTATTCCAAAGTAGCCTTTTAAAAGTTTTAAAAAGCCCTTATTCTTGTTATTCATTATCCTTATAATGCTCTTTATAAGGGCTCTTTGCCTATAAGGATGGTTATGGATCTCTGGCTCATCAAGTGCAAGGATAAAGGGTAGATAGCATATACCCTCTGGGGTCTTTACCAGACATTGCTCCATATTGGCCAGTTCCCTTTTTAGGTCATAGATATATTTTAATATCTTTATACAGATGTTTACTGTAAACTGTATACCATCACAGACCTTGTGAAGGTCTATATCATTTTCTTCAAGATAGGCCCTAAGTCCCCTGGTAAAGCCCTTGTAGCTTTGGGCTTCTAAATCAGACAGGCTGAGTTCCTTGGCAGATTTAACCGCTGAATGATAAAAATAATTGAGTCTTTTTACCTTTTCTGCTGCAATAACCTGGTTTGTACTAGCATTTGTGTAGACTATATCCTGGTCTGGCCCTTCTTGTACTGCCTTAATCATCAACTGGCCCTGGTCATTATTTGCTTCTTTAAGACTATTTTTTAGTAGGCCTTTCTCTATGGCTTCATAGCCTATGGTATAGGTTATTCTAATAGGCCTGGCAGGATCGCAGAAGTCCGATTTTTCAAAGCTAGCTGTAAAGAACAGCTTGTTTAACATCTCTATTAAGTTGGTCTTTCCAGTGTTACTCTCGCCTACAATAAAGTTTACTTCATCGTCAAAAGTAAATGCTAGACCAGTAAGGTTGCGGAAATTTTCAATTTTTACGATTTTCTTGATATACAATTGTAAGGCCCCCGATATTGCAATTTGTAAAAAACTTAAGCTTTTCTCCTATGGATTACTTGTACTCATAATCAAACCAGTCAAAATAAGCTGGATTAGTACAAGGCTTTCCATTACCTGTAGCGTACAAGGCAAACATGGCTCCTGTAAAGCCATTGAAGGTTACCTCCTTGGCTAAAAGCTTTGTATAACCCTTTGCTATTATTTTAAGCTGGTCTTTGTTATAGCCATAGCCCAAATAATAATGGTCTTTATCAGCCCTTATCTGCAAAACAAGGGACTTGTCTTGGGCCCTTTCTTTAGCAACAATAGCTGACAGGTCTCCTACTGTACGCCTGACAATCACGCATCGTTCGCCTTCTATCATGGTCAGGGCCACCTCATAATGATGCTCGTCATTTACATATACAGCTAGGCCTGCCTCCTCCCCGTCACGAGTCGGCTTAAAATCTAGTAGGCTTGTAGCCTGGCAGTCAAAATGCTGCTGCCTACGGCATACTAGAGCTGGGGACCCAATATCGCTTAGACTGGTCTCAAGGCCCCTTAGGCACAGCCAGCTCGGCCTATCCCTTAGGCTCCAGCTATCCTCCCTAGGATTTCTTAGAAAGTTCCAGCAAAGCTTTAGCTTGTCCTCATCAAAATCATCCCTTGAGTCTTCCTTTTCAAAGCTATGGGGAGCGAGTAGGTCTGCCTCCATTTCCAGGCTTACTCGACCCTTGTTGCCTATGATAGGCCAACCATCCTTGTCCCAGCTAACTGGTGCTAAAAAGGTTTCACGGCCAAGATGGTGGAAATATGGTGCAGTCATACGGTAGGCTAGAAACACAAGCCACCAGCTACCATTTACTGCCTGGATAAGGTCTGCATGTCCTGTGCCCTGTATAATCTCGTCCTCTGTATCCCTATGGGTGAGTATTGGATTGTGGGGGCAGGACTCAAAGGGTCCCCAAGGCGACTTGCTACGGGCAATGGTCACATAGTGGCCATATTCTGTACCGCCTTCGGATATTAGTAGATAATACATACCATTAATCTTATAAAGGTGGGGCCCCTCAGGATATCTGCCTCCTGTCCCGTCCCATATATGTTTAGTCTGGCTTAGCTGCTTGCCTGTTTCAATATCAATCTCAGATTGTGATATGCCGGGTTTACCCTCTACCCTTTCTGTACCTGTTAGATAGACCTTGCCATCGTCATCAAAAAATAGTGATGGATCAATAGCTCCTATTGGTAGCATAACTGGGTCTGACCATTCACCTGCTGGGTCTGTTGCTGTAACAAAAAAGTTACCAAAGCCACTAACATTGGTAGTTACCATGTAAAACTTGCCCCCATGGTAGCGAATTGTAGGGGCAAAGATTCCACCAGATGCCCATGCCTTCTCAAGGGGCAGCTGGGACTTTCTAGTTAGGCAGTGTCCAATCTGCCTCCAATTTATTAGGTCCCTACTATGGAATATGGGGACACCTGGAAAGTACTCAAAGGAGCTTGTTACCAGGTAAAAGTCATCACCCTTCCTGCATATACTTGGGTCTGGATGAAAACCTGGTATAATCGGGTTTTTGTATCTCATTTATGCTATATCCTCCTGCTGTATTATACTACAGTCTTATTATCCACATTTCTTTGGTTTCTATTTTAAATCCTATATTATCAAGCCCACTGTTTTACAATCTCAAGTAGGATGGCACCTATCTCATCGATGGTAAACTGGTCCTCAATAAGAAAAAATCGACTGCCCTTGTCTCTCTTTTTTATAAATTGTACACTGTCTGTATACTTAACAAAGAACTTTAGACTTTTTATTGGGTATTCAATTACCCTTTGGGCACCGATAAATACAATTCTCTGATTGGTTAAGTACAAATAACCATTGTCCCTTATTGGTGTAAACCTATCAGCTATCCTTGTATCTCTGGCCTTGTCATACTTGTAGCTACTGGTTTTGTCTAGCCTAACACTAATACCACAAGTCCTATCTGCCCGCCAGCCTGCCTTCCTTTTAATCACCATACGGGCAAAGGTCCTGTAATAACAAAGCTCATGTTTTTTTAAGCTTAGGCTAAGATTATCCGCAAGGGGGAGGATGCCTTCTTCAACCAGGGATAAATTGGTCAAATAGAATATGTACCTGTTGGTCTGGATGATCTCATCTGCTGATAGGTCTAGGTTTTTTTTAAGTTCCTCTATCCTTTTATATTCCTCAGTACTAATATCCTTGCCTTCTTGGTATTTACCAGCTTCTATAAGCCTTATGTTCCTTAGCCTGGTCCTTTTCTTTAGGTCGCTATACAATAAATCGTATTTTTCAAGGTCATCTCTACTTATATTTTGCTCATTTCTAAGCTCTCTTAAGACCCTTTCATCCTCTGCTGTAAGATACTTGTTTTCGGCAAATTTTTCTAGCATTCCCTTGTATATAATAAGCTTTGAATCTACTTTTTTTCTACAGGATTCACACCTTGAACTAGAAGCAGAAATTAACCCTGTAGATGGTCCTAGCCTCTTGCCACAAGAAATACATTTCCTAGCCCTTAGATACATTTACAACACTCCCATTTAAGCACTTGCTCGCATCTACTATTCTACATAATAATCTAGTATCCTTTATTATCTTTTTTTCGGCTCAACTTAAGCCTTTTTTAGGGGGACTAGGTTTTTTTACTAAGACCTGATGATATAGCTATTAAAATAAAGAAAATAGCTCCGGTTAGTCAGTTTATTATTTACTATTGGAATAATATCCACCTACACCCTATATAGTTTAATGGCCTAATACTTCATATATAGGCAAAAAATGAAAGAGTGTGTTACACTCTTTCATCAATTTCATGTTCAAATATTTTAAAATCTTCTAAATTCAACTTCTTGCACCAGTACTTAATTCTTTCCTCCGCTTCTTCATCTGTATATTTTTTATCTTCAAGCAATTCCACATACTCTTGTTCTTCCATACTTATCCCAGTCCCAAAATCCCTTGATAACCCGACTTTATAACCCTCTGTTGTCCTTATTTTTACGATATAGCAATTCTTATTAGCATTTATTTCCTATTCAAATATCATTTTCTATTTTACCCTTTCTTATCGCTTATTATCTCAATTTCTTTGCTTACAGGCTCTGTCTGATAATAACCAGTTACTTCACTGTCTTTAATTTCTAGTGCTGTTGAAAGGTCGCTTTATAATCTTTAAATACTATATTATAGGCTGTCGCCAAAATCTTCTCTAAATTTAGCTACTAGCTTTTCCTGCCAATTGCTAACTGGTGCTAGACGGCCAAAGAAGAATCTTAAAATCTTTGGCTCCTCGACAAAGGTCAGGCCCTCTATTAGCTTCCTGTTCTCATATAGCCAAACTATGCGATCTACTGCATATTTTACCTGGGACATGGTAAAGACTCTGCGGGGTAGGGCCAGGCGAACTAGCTCCATGTTTGATAGTTGCTCACTACCGTCTTCATTGCGCTGCTCACTCATGGTTCCCCTCTCCATTCCACGGACACCACTTGCTATATATATAGCTGCTGCAAGGGCTCCTGCCGGGTACTGGTCTTGGGCTATATGGTCTACAAAGGCCATAGCATCTATATGACAACCTAAGCCGCCTGCAGGGGTTACAACTGGAACACCCTTTTTCTCTAGCTGCTCAACCATATATTCAATAAAGAGTGGACCCTGGTTGATCATATTAATATCCATGGTTTCATCAAGACCTATTGTGATTGCCTCCATTTCTCGTACTGACATACCACCATAGGTTAAAAAGCCTTCATACAAGGGGACAAGTTCTTTCATTTTTTCGGCTGCCTCGGCATTATTTGTACAGATACCGCCACCTCGGGCACAGCCTAGCTTTCGTGCTGAGAAATAGATTATATCTGTTAGATCGGAGATCTCACGGGTTATCTGCCTTATGGACATGTCCTTGCATTCATCTTCTCTAACCTTCATAAAGTAGAGGTTGTCAGCTAAGAGACTGGCATCTAGTACTAGCATAATGCCATACTCCTTGCATATCTTGCTGATCTGCCGGTAGTTTTCAAGGGAGAAGGGCTGGCCCCCTATTAGGTTTGTTCCTGCCTCCATCCTAACAAAGGGTATCCTGTCTGGTCCATTTTCCTTGATACAAGCTAGGAGCTTGTCTATATCCATGTTTCCCTTAAAAGGGTTATCACTTGTAATCTTTATTGCCTCATCTGTAAATAATTCCTCTACCCTACCACCGTTTAGCATTATATGGGACTTGGTTGTAGTAAAGTGGTAGTTCATAGGTATGACATCGCCTTCTTTTATAAAGGCCTTTGAAAGTATGTTTTCACAGGCTCTGCCCTGGTGTGCTGGAAAGAAAATTTTTGTGCCAAAGATCTCCTCGATTTTGGCTTCGAGCCTATAATAGGTTTCAGAACCTGCATAGGAATCATCTGCTATCATCATAGCTGCGAGCTGTTTATCGCTCATGGCATTTACACCGGAATCTGTTAGCATATCTAGATAGACATCACGATTTCTTAGCAAAAAGGTGTTGTTACCTGCCTCAGCCATAGCCTTTTGCCTTTCCTCAACAGCTATTAGGTTAAGCTTTTGAACTATCCTGACCTTGTGCATCTCTAGTGGCACATTTTCTCCTGAATGAAATGTTACTCCTGACATAAGAAAATCCCTCGCTTCTATTTATTGTCATGAGTTGGTATTAGAGCACAGGGAATAAAAAAACACTCATCGAGAGTGTGGTATATGCATATATTGGCTACCACCCTGCCGTCCTACTTTTTAACAAAAAGCTACCTACCCATTCTACATATGCTATTTTACAACAGATTTTTACCCATGTAAAGGAAAAGACTATATAAATCTTATTTTTAACCTATCTGAAAGCCCCATATCTAGCAAAGGAGTTTTTATTTTCTAGCATATAAAAAGGGAAGAAGTGCGAGTATGCAATTCTTCCCCTTTACTAGCTTGTAATTGAGTCTTTTATCCTAGGAGCAACCGGTAGTAGACCCACAATCCTCACATACCTTGCAGGTACCGTTTTTGCGCAAGCGAGTGCTGCCGCAATTGCTACAGGTCTCCCCGTAGATCCTAACTGATTCTTCGTCATCATCAGTATCACTTATGCTTGTAGCAACAAAGTCCTGTTGGGCTACTGGAACTGTTTCAAGCTCGCTAGGCTTTACCTGGCATCTTGAAAAATCGCCCAGCTCAATGTCTATTATCTTGCTAACCAGGTCTGATATGGATGATGCCTGTTTTATATATGGATGCCTGCTAACAAAGCCTGAGGGCTCATACTGCTGTCCCCTTAACATCCTGGATATATCCTTTGCTGGTATATTGTATTGGAGCATGTTGGAGATAGCCTTGGACAGGGAGGCCAATAGGCCTTTGACCACTGTTCCCTCCTTGTCGGTAGAGATAAATAGCTCGGCTATCCTACCATCTGTATAGAAATTAATAGTGATATATAGCTCAATATCTCCTATCTTTGCACTATGGGTAAAGCCTGCCCTCCGACCCCGGGCCCTCACCCTAACAGGTACACCCTTGTTTATGGTCTTTGCCATCTTAAGTAGCTGCTTGTAGTTTAAGTCCTCAAGCTTTTGCTCCTTGCTTTCCCTAGATGAGCTAAGGGGTTGGCTGGCCTTTGAACCATCCCTATAAATAGCAATGGCTTTTGTACCTGTGGTGTATGCTAGCAGGTGGATATTTTCAATATCCTTTACCGTTGCTGAGTTAGGCAGGTTAACAGTCTTTGATACAGAACCGGATATCATAGGGGTTATGCTAGAAACCATGAGGACATGACCCTCAGGTGAGATAAACCGTTCTCCTGTACCACACTTACTGGCAGTATCAAATATCTCATAATGCTCCTCCTTTAACCATGGAGCTCCTTCGATTTTGCCGTCTATTATGTTGCCATTTTCATCCTTTCTCAGGATATAGGATACGATATCATCTATTTCTTGCTCATTATAGCCTAGGTTTTCTAGGGCCTTTTCAATAACTGGGTTTACCATGACCATTGAGCCGCCACCTGCAAGCTTTTTGTATATAACATGGGCATAAAAGGGCTCTATGGAGGTTGCTCCGCAGTCCATGGCAAAGGAAATCGTGCCGGTTGGGGCTACAACTGTAACCTGGGCATTCCTGTAGCCATGCTTGCTACCACTAGACAGAGCTTGTTCCCATACCTCCTTTAGGGCATGGCTGACCTCTGTTAGCCCCATGTCTGCCAATGCATCGTGGTCAACTGTCAAGGGCTGATAACTAAGGTTCTCATAATCATCTGTCAAGCTACCTGCTACCCTAGAATGGTTACGGATAACCCTGAGCATATGTTCAGCATTTAGGTCATACTTTTCAAAAGGTCCCAGCTTTTTAGCCATAAGGGAGGATACATAATAGGAATAGCCTGTCATAATACCCATGATAGCCTCTGCCATATTGCGGGCCCCATCAGAGTCATAGGGTAGTCCCTTGGCCATTAGAACAGAAGCAAGGTTAGCAGGCCCTAGACCTGTAGTCCTAAACAGGTGAGACCGCCTTGCTATATGCTCGGTTGGAAACTGTCCCCAATGAATAGATGCTTCAAGGACCAGCTGTACCAGGGCTACAGTATGTAAAAAGTCATCTACCTTGAATATATCATTATCAGGATCATAGTATTTGTATAGGTTTATAGAGGCAAGGTTACAGGCTGTATCGTTTAAAAAGGCATACTCACTACATGGATTGGTTGCCTTTATCTGATTGTGTTCAGCCCACAGGTCTCCATCCTCACCTGCTGGGCAGGTATGCCATTCGTTAAACCTGCCATGAAATTGTAATCCAGGATCAGCACAGGAATAGGCAGACTGGTTTATAGCACCCCAAAAGTCTTTTACCGGTATCTCAGTGTCAACCTGACTATCTACCCTACCCCTTAGCTGCATAGTAGCATCAGGATCCTTATCAAGGTTTAGTATCTTTGACATAGTATCATCTGATATACGTACAGAGTTGTTGCTGTTTTGGCCAGATACAGTGTTGTAGGCCTCTCCATTAAAGTCTGTGTCATATCCCATCTTGCCAAGGGCCCTGACCTTTTCCTCCTCCTTGGCCTTCCAGGTTATAAAGTCCATTATGTCAGGATGGTCGTCATCGACTATAACCATCTTGGCTGCACGTCTTGTAGTGCCTCCAGACTTTATGGCACCAGCATTTTTATCAAAACCCTTTAAAAAGCTAAGTAGGCCAGAGGAATAGCCACCTCCTGATAGCCTTTCCCCCTCACCCCTTAGGGTTGAAAAGTTGGTCCCTGTACCAGAACCACCCTTAAAGAGCCTGGTCTCTGTTACATAATGCTCAGATATAGACTGCTCTCCCATGAGCTTGTCCATTATGGAAATAATAAAGCAAGCAGAGGCCTGGGTCCGTGTATACCTGTCCTTGCTTTCAACTACCTTTTTCTCTTTTAAATCATAGTAGTAAAGCCCATCTGCTTCGCCATCTATATCATAGGCCAGCTTTAGCCCAGTATTAAACCACTGGGGTGAATTAGGAGCCCATGCTTGGGATAGCATAAGGTAGACTAGCTCATCATAAAGTATCTGCTTTTTTCCCTCTGAGTCTAACATGCCCTCGTCCATCAGAGCACTGACCCAGAAATTCACCATTCTGTGTACTACCTCCCGCATACTTCTCTCATGGCCTACCTCATTTGGTACACCGGCCTTTCTAAAATAGTGGGAGGCAATAATGTCACATGCATTTTGTGAATAATCAACGGGAAATTCTAGGTCCTTCATGTCGCAGATGACCTTGTCCTTTGAATAGTCCTTGATAAGAACATCAACAGTCTTCCACTCAAAGAGATCATAGACAGTTTTATCCTTATCCTCCTCTAGGGCCTTTGTAAACCTTCTCACAATCAGATCATTAATAGACTCCATGATACCCTCCAAATATACATTATATAGTGCGATTCAAATTATATCATACTACCTGTAGTGTTTCAAGGCAAAAATTAGGGAGATTGGCAATCTTTTCGACTTGCCCTTCTCCCTCTTTTTATTGCTTTTTAGTATAGTCCAAAGCGAGGGTTAGCTAGGTAGCTGCTCGATTTGTCCCTTTAGTATATCTCTAATTTCAGTTAATAAAAGTTCCTCTTTTGAAGGCTTTGGGGGTTCGGGTTTTTTCTCTTCTTTTTTCTTAAGCTTTGAAAGTAATCTTATTGCTAGAAAAATCGTAAATGAGATAATAAGAAAATCTAGGACGTTTTGAAGAAACTGTCCATACTTCATTGAAAGCACTGGGTCTGTCGTGTCATTTATGACCCATTCCATGGCGGTAAGGTCGATATTGCCTGTAAGTCTTCCTAGCATGGGCATAATCATATCGTTTACTAGGGATGTTACAATCTTGCCAAAGGCTGAACCTATAATAACACCCACTGCTAAATCAACTACATTGCCCTTTAAAGCAAAGTCCTTAAACTCTTTCCACATTGACATGCACCCCCTGTTTTTAAAGCTTTTGTTCACGATTTGAATCCCTTCCCAACTAGTACATAGGTATAACAAAATATAGACTGGTAAAAAATTTGTTCTTAAAAGTCTAATTTGAATATAACTTAATTTCTAGCTACCGTCAATAGCCTATCTCCTATAAGAAAAGTATAGGCTAGGCAGGCCTTTTCTTTTATGCAGATATATACAAATTGTTCTTTTGCTTATAAGCCTTGGCCAGCCTATTACCTTCAAGCTTTTTACCTTACGATAGTCATATTAAAGGCCTGAATAAAGGAGGCCTCTCCTACATAAAAATGTTCATTTTCAAAGGTCCCAATATAGTCCTCTCCTAGCATCTTGTAGATGTGAGACCTCATTGTAAACTCAGGCAGCCTGCCTACTATTTTTTCTCCATCAAAAAGGAAGGCAAGCTGGACAGGGGCTGCAAAACTCCCATCGGCTGTAAAATCACCGCCGGAGCTTATTTCAATCAAAATCGCCGGCCTAGCTCCTAATGCCAGTCCTAAATCCTTGGAATCCACTTCAAAATGGATGGGGGCGCCTGACAGAGATGGAATATCATCATAGCTACCAGAGGCTGCTCCAGTATGGGGCAAATTATAGGCTTTGGCACTGCGCCTGTCGGTAAAGACAGCCTTTAAGTTGCCCTTTTCTACTAGGGTATAGGAATCCTTTTCTCTTACTATGCCCTCCATATCGAAAAAGGGGCTAAAATTATACAAAGGGTTTCTATTTTGCTTTATTGTAATTTTTTCATTAAAGAGCCTTTCATTTAGCCGGCCAGAAAATATGGAGCTACCTGTTGCATACCTTTCCCCATTTAGGCACTGAGACAAAAAGCCCCTTAGTTCACCAAGCCCTAGGCTTATTATGGGTAGTTTTTCACCCTCAGGTAGGTCAACAGGATTTTTATAGGCTTTTAAAAGGCCATCATTAAAGGCCCAAAACCTATCAATATCAAAGGAACGCCCAAGATAGCCTAGCATACCATCAAAGAGGTTGGCTGACCTGTTTTCTTTTAACAGGAGGCCAAGGGAAAGATAGGCATCCCTGTACTCTAGGTCTAGCCCCTCTGTATTTTTCATCCTGTAGCAGATCTTGTTGGTACTTATACCCTCACTAAAGTCAAAGTCTGGGTAGTCCTTTCTTAGCCTGGCCAATATCTCCTCTGTCATGGAGAGAAGGTCCTCATCACTGACAATCTTTACACTATAATCTCTATGGTCCTTTTGGTTCTTTACAGGCTCAAAGGGGTAATCTACATTAGTAGCCAGGTTTTGGATGGCACCATTTACCAGCTTTTCATCGGCTATAGAACCTATGGCTCCTGAGATACCGATTTTACCATCCTTGTATACCCGTACACCCTTTCTTTCTATATCCTTGGTCCTTACAGCATTGGCCCTCGTGTTTAGAATTCTTATGGTTGTTTCCTTTTCTTCTATACTTATAAACTCTTTTATCATATTCTAAGGTCCTCCATTATTGTACAGATAGTTTTTTAACCCTGGTATAGGGGCCGCCAAAGCCCACGGGCAGCGGATACTGTTCCATCTTGCCACAGCCACCACCGACAAAGCTTAAAATCTCAAACTCCTGGCTGACTGCATCAACATCGGCAAGGGTTTTAAAGACACTGCCTGTTACAACTGATACCCTAACAGGCTTGGTTATCCTACCCTCTTCTATCATGTATGCCCTGGCTGGAGCAATTGTAAAGGTGGACATACCTGAGCCATGTTTTATGTTATCGATAAATATACCCCTATCAATCTCACCTATAATCTCTGCTAAGGGCCTTGTCCCCTTTTCTATATAGGTTGTGGTCATCCGTACGATGGGCTCAAACTCAAAGTTTATTGCCCTGGCATTAGCAGTTAGACCCTCTGCAAGGGCGACACTAGTCTCTGTACTGTGGAGCCTAGCTCTTAGCTTGCCATCCTTTATAATGTAGGTCTTTCTAGCCCTGGTCCCCTCATCATCATAAGGTGTATATCCACTACCTAGGATATTACCATCATCTATTATGGTCAAAAGGTCCTGGCCTATGACCTTGCCTAAAGCCCACTCAGCCCGCATGGTTTCATCTCCAACCATAAAGTCCGATTCACTCTTGTGGCCAAAGCTCTCATGAGTAAAAACCCCCGTTGCCTCAGGTCCTAAAAGGACAGTATAATCACCTGGCTCAACAGGCTGGGCCTCTTTTACAAATTCTATACTCTTGTCTATCTGGTCAGTAAAATGTGCCTTTAGATCAGTTAGGTCTTGATAGTAGCTAGCAGCCTTTGAAACAGTACCCTTGTCCTTGTTTTCACCATAAGCCATATCAAGATTTAGCCTAATTCCACAAAGCTGCTTGTCAAAGACTAGGGCAGTACCCTTGGAGGAATATATGGACTTTACTATCCTCTTGTCTACATAGTAGGATGTATGGTGAACAATCTCAGGTCTATCAAGTAGGCCTATGTAGGACTCTAGCAAGGCCTGCTTTTCTGCCACCCCTATATCAGTGACCGACCGATCTTTGAAGAATATTTTTTGGTCCTTGTTTACCTCAAAGGCCTTTACTATAGGATGATTATGGATCTGAGGATCTGGCTTGGCCATGGTCGCTAGCTGGTCTATTTTCTCTTGAATTGCATTAATATCAGTTATGGAAGAATAATACCAACGGTTGCCATCAAAAACTCTGATAAAGGCTCCCTTGTTATTGCGTACCTTTTGCTGCTCTAGCCTGTCCTTTTTAAAGCTAATACTAGTTTCGAAGGAGTCCTCTATACGCACATCTACATATAGGCCTTCGGGAAATTTGTACATAAATACTGCCTCCTAGAAGTCTAATATAGCCACTTATTATGATATAAGCTTGGGCCTTTACTATTAAAGTTTATTCAATATGGGACTGTTTTTCTCCTGCCTTGAAAATCAGCTAAGGCAAATTATATTTTAATCATTGAGTAAAAAGCTAGGTTAGTGGAGTGGGCAACTGCCTTCCTAAAGACCATATGAAATTTATAAAATAAATTATTCTAAAGCATCTAGCTGTTCTTTTACTAGTGCTTTAAAGTCCTTTATAGCCTGGCTTTTTGTTTTCTTCCCTTGGGTATATTTGTCTACCTGGTCTATCCAAATATCGCTGATTATATCGTCATATTTACTAATTTCTTTTCCCCTTGTGGCCTCACTTGCAGGGACTAAAACATCAAAAATATTCTGGCCACCAAGTATGTCTAGGGATCCATCTGACCTTTCCATAACAGCAATAGAGGCAACCCCCTCCATGGGCCTATCTTTGCTAAAGGTACCATTTGCCAACTCGTACTGGAGGCCTGTATCGGAGATATCTAGTGTCATCCACTCAAGCAAGTCCGCCACTGTTTTTTTGTATTTAGGATCCTTTCTAGCCAGGACCCAATTTCCATCCCAAAAAAAGTTTTCTGTTGGCTGACATACAGCCCAGTCACCAAAGCTGCCCATTTGGTTGGCATCTGGCTTGTATCCGCTGTGAGAAAATATTACATAGGACAGTAGCCAGGCAGGCCCAAAAAAACCTAAGACCTGCCTCTCGTTGTTGTCCCACATATCACCGGTCCATTCTTCTGAAAATAATATTGTATCATTGTGGTAACCATTGTCTTCGAGCTTTTTGGATATGTCTAAAAATGCCTCACGTTTAGGATCTATATAAAGGTCGCCGTCTTTAAACCAGCCACTATCAGCGCTAGCATCAATCTGACGCCATAGGTCAAAATGGCTAGACACAATGGCATAGCCCTTGGACTTTAGGTCCTCTGCAGCATCAAAAAACCTATCCCAGCCGGGGCCTATTTTGTCTTGAACAACAACAGGGTCATCTGTACCCCATACATCTTTTGCTATGGACCTGCGATAGATAAAAATACCCGCTGTTCCCTCATAAGACAGGGCAACTACCTGGTTGTCAGTCGGTCTTGTGCCAATGTCAACAATATACTTGGAAATCTTGGCCTCATCGATAAGCCTGTCTACATCGATACCTAGTTCCTTGTAGCTTGCAGCATAGCCAGTGGCATCGCCCTTTGTATATTTGTATATTTGATTGTATTCCACAAAATATATGTCAGGCGCTACTGAACCACCTGCTTGTAATGCTGTATCAACATATGATGAGTATGAATCTGAATTGCCCTCAAATGAATATAGGTCGAATTCAGTATCGAGGAATGGCTTTAGCTTTTTGTACTTTTCTATCATTTCTGGCACTGTACCCTCTAGTGCCTGATAGAACCAAATGCGGACCTTATCTGTCTCAATTTCAGACAAATTCGGTGGATCGCTTGCTTTATTCTCCCCTCTATCATTTTGCCCTAAATTATTACTCTCTGGACTTCCTATACATGAAGTTAGAATAAAAGCCATAATAAGGCTAGCTAAAAGAAGAAATACAATAGGCCTTTTCATAGTTTACGCCCCCTCATACCCCTAGACTATCTAGTCCCTTAAAGCTGATATGATCTTTATAGATGGTCTTCTCCACTCCCTTTCCTATATCCTCCTAACCCTATAAATTCAGCCTGAAAAGATGCTGTTTTTAAAAATATACTATTATATACTAATCTTTTCTTTTATTTTGCTTTATGATAAAATAAACCCAATCCTAAAATAGGGGAGGATTGTCATATGTCAAAAGCTAAAAAGCTAAGGTTTCTACTAATAATAGCAATTATTTTCCTAGTTATTATCCTTAATAGCTGTAGCCTGCTTGGCAAAAGCAAAAAGTCTATGGCCAGCTGGGAGGGAAGTGTCTTTACCAGTGAATGGGCAGGTATTAGGATCCCACTGCCTGAGGGCTGGCAGATAGCCACCAACGAGCAAATAAGACAGTTAACATCCCTTAGCACTGAGCTAGTATCAGGTGTTACCGGCGTAAAGGTCAAGGATATGGAAAAGGCAGATGTGATCTACCCAATGTATATAACCGAGTATCCCCTAGGTTATGACGGCTTAAATACCAATATGCTGCTCTGCTTTCAAAAACTAAAGGCTATAGAAAATGTAACTATAAAGGATGCCAAGGAGTTTCTTCTTGCGGTCAAAAAGCAGCTAGATAACACAAACTTAGGCTATAATATAGAAGTTGGACAGACAAAAAACATAGCTGGCAAGGAATTTATCTTGATGACCTCTACTATAGACCTGGTTCCTGGCTATGAAATGATCCAAAAATACTATAGCTGTATCCATGACGGCTACATAATCAGCATAATAGCAACAGCTAGTATTGACCAAGAGGAGAAGATCGACAGTCTTGTTGATAGAATAGAAAGTTATTAATTAATAGGACTAAAAAAGGTCAGTAAAGTATTTACTGACCCTTTGTTCTTCCCTTAGCCTACTTAATTATTTAGATAACTTTCTCTCCCTATCTATATCCCCTAGCTCCACCTTTAAGGCGTCAACCGATAGGTAAATCTCCCAAAGGGATAGGATAAGAGAAGCCATCATAAGTAGTAAGCTTATAGCAAAGGTGATATCTGCTAGCAGCATCTTGTTTAGGAAAAATATAAACATACAAATGACGCAGAACAAAAAGCTTAGGACACTGACAAATTGTGTGTACTTTAGGATGTTTAATCTCTTTTGAAAATTTTCAATCTGCTTAAAAACCCTATCATCGGGCTTTTCATCGTATAGGGCCCTAAACTGCCTAACTAAATTTGCCAAAGCTAAAAACCTATTTGTATGGGCCAGCATAAGTAAGGTTATGGCTGGAAACAATAGGGCCGGTGTTGTAATATCAATATTCATATCGTCTCGTCCTCCCTGCTTTTACTAATTATATAATTTTTTTATGACTTTAAAAAGACTAAAGTATTGACTACAATAGCATAAGTAAATAAGCTACTAAATATCTATAAACATAATCTTTCTACTATAATCACCAAGACTAATAGATTATTTTATGGCAATTATCCAAGTCCTGCCTTTCCTATGATTAAGTCCGTATAATGGTGTAAAAAGAAAAATAATTTGAGCCAAGGCTCAACCTCGGTTAGAATATAGTTACGACACAAATACCAAACCGAGGAGGATGAACCATGGCTCAGTATAATATTACAA
>Ga0209075_1000036_pt1 | contig 99658 bp, 91 predicted proteins | sample Stecom2011_FD_187523 | JGI IMG/M metagenome (GOLD analysis project Ga0209075, IMG submission 187523) | Agricultural soil microbial communities from Utah to study Nitrogen management - Steer compost 2011 (SPAdes) (version 2) | ecosystem: Environmental > Terrestrial > Soil > Agricultural land... | reverse complement strand
AAATGCGTAAGTTGAAAAAAATGAAGCAAGACGACGAAATAAGAACCCTTTTGGCCAATAGGTTCGATAGGGAAATGTTGGTGGCACTCTTGCAAGTGGATAGAGTGGATTTGGATGAAATTATCAGGCAGTGTAATTACTCTAAGAGTTTTATTGAAACGGCAAACGACCTGCAAATTCTAGATGCCATTAGCGAATGTTATGAAGAGTATAAAGTGCTAAGCCGAAATAGGAAATACGGCAAATTATAAATCCATAAAAAAAAACCGAAAGAAATTCTTTCGGTTTTTTTTTGCATACTATTGTAAAATACAACTAAAAAATATTGAATGAAATTAACATTATTTTACAAGGATTTTTTCCGTTAAGGTACTCCCATGTTTTGTTTGGTATTTTACAATATAAAACCCATGTTTTAGATTTTTTAATTCAAATTCCGGGTTATGTTGTTTTTGGGAATACACTTTTTGATAATACCGGTCATATATCTCTATTGAGAAATATTGGGTGTTATTTGTTCTTTCCAGGCCACCATCGTCACAAGGGTCTGGAACCCAAATAATTTTATTGGTAGAGCTGCCAGATTCCATAGGATTGGAACTTACTTTAAGTGTCCCTTGACAAGGCTCTGACCCTCCTCCACCGCCACCGCCGTTACCACCAACAGTAACGTACAAATATTTAATGGTATTGCCACATATATTTGAAGCCCTACACACCACAATTACAGAACTGTTAATACTGCCAATTTTCACACTGATGTTTCTAGTGCCCTGGCCACTTTGAATTTCCCAACCATTGGCTGGATTGCCATCATCGCTCGTGGTCGCTCCATAATCAAAGTACCAATGGTAACCGGTAGCCCCTTCCGCAACCGGGACAGAATAGGTTCTGTACTGACCGGCATATACAGAATCGTCACCCGACATTTGGGTAGTGGGATAGGTTGGCTTACCAACATTAATGGTTTTTGATACTGTAACAGAACCACATTTAGGACTGCTATATGTAGCGTTTAAAACAATATTGCTGTTTGGGTTGTTGTTATTGTTTACGGTTAGGGTAATCTCATTACCATTTATAGAGGTAGTTACCAAATCTGCACCTTCTGAGAGCCACCAAGTGACACTTGTAGCAACAGAAGTAACAGAAAAGGTACGGGAAGAACAAAGGTCCCACCTTCCATAGATCATAGCGTTTGAACAAAAAGCTGAACAATCGGTAGTTTCTATATCTGTACCTATAAGCTCTGATGCCAACCAATCTCCATTTCTCGAATTAAATGAAATGTGTTGTTTGTTATGTGCATTGTCGTTATATTTATCAAATTCAGTTGAAAAATTTATAAATGGACTATTTTTTGGTGCAGTTGGAGGATTTGCTCCAACATAAGCACGTAAATAATCATTATTATACAAAGTCACATTATTTTCACCGATATCTAAAGCACTCGTAGTTGGTATAAAACTAAATTTATCTCGAATGTATAAATTTGAAACTGGTGTAGAACCAATTGTATTTGTGTTAAAAAATCCACCACCATAGCTATCAAAAGGTAAAACGCCATTTGGTTGATTTTTTTGGACATCAGTAATATTCACAGTTACATTAAAAAGCCAAAGAATTTTTTTAGTATAAGAAATCTTACCTTTATAAATTTGATTTCCTGAACCATAAGGTATTGATTTTGCATTGAAATCGACATTATATTTAGATTGGCCAGGAATCATCCCTAAAATAGCAACACCAAAAAAATCTTCATCTAAAAATAATCCACCAATTGTCCCTCCTAATGGGTTGTATATTAAACTTGCCAAATCGCCCCAAAAAGAAAGCCCTTTATCCCATTGATAGTTTACTAAATGGTCGCCAGCATTAAAATCTTGTGTGGTTCCACATTCGCTACCATTACTAATTGCAATATTTCTAGAATTTACAGGATATCCAACACTTCCGGACACCCCTTTGCTTTTTAATTCGTTATAAAATGAAGTATGGATTGAGTTATCAATACTATAATTTAGTGTCGAGAAGTTTTTAACTAATTGTCTTGAAGCAGGTGCATCCAATAAAGACAAATATTCAGAAACACCAAAATTGTTTTCTAATATAGGCACAGTAACAATCCCACCAAATAGTGTTGTATTGGTTTGGATATACTGATTTGTTAAATGTCTGTACATAAATTGGATGCTTACTGGAAGATTAGCCCCTTGTTGTGGTGCATCGTGGCTAATAAACAAACGTGTATCGTGGTTTAAATTGTTTTCTTCCATATCTACTAAAGCATAACGGGAGATAACACCACCCATACTCTGTCCTAAAACCACATTTGGCTCGGTACTGCCATTATTGGCTTTTTGTTGGTTTACCCATTTTATTACTTCCTGTAAGGCATACGCATTACGTTGCATATAATCGACACCATTATTCCAATCTACATAAATAATATCATATTCTTTATTGGAATTATAAATAAGATTTCTTAATTCTATTCCTCCATAAAGCAAATAATCCTTAAAATCTTCATAATCAAAATTTCCATTTATATTTTCAGGCTCCAACACCACACCCAAGTCGAAGCCTTCTGCTACAATCAATGGTTTTTTAATCCCATCGTTATTGGTATCGTCTATCGTTAAATTAACAGAGGCGTATTGTCCAGCATAAGGTGTTGTAGCTGTAATTGAATGTGAATACAAAGTAAAAGTGTTCGTGCCGTTTTGTGTATTTTGAGCATGGTTTCCTCCAAAAGGGATGGTATTTAAACCTTCTTCTATTTTTATCAACGATTGGTTATACAATACGGTATTATCTGAAAGGGTTAATTTATATTTCCAAGTTTTTGTGCCTTCATTGGTGTAGTTTATAGCTACATTTTGATTAAAAGGTATATTAACATACCCTTGTCCATTATCAAAATCTATTTGTATACTTTGTATTACATTTTGATTATTGGAATAAAATATGTTGGAAGGTATTTTAACTTGCAAATTAAATCCTTTATAACTTTTTATAGCAGGTGTCATAGCAAAGGTTTGCTTGGTCTCGTAAGGGTTTTGCCAAACCCCATTTACATACTTGTCGTAAAATTTTCCATTACTATAGGTAAGTTTTCCATTAATAGTGGCATTGTCCTTAAACTTATTGTATTTAAAATATAAGCCAGTAAGCGTAATAATGTTGGTTTCCCTGTTATTTTTTAAACGCATATCAAAAGTATCAGGCGTTACAAAACCAGTAGAAACATTTCTAATCCTACTCGTTAACAAGGTGTTATAAATTTGTTTTAAGGTTGCTAAATTAGTATAAGTACTATCTGTTAAAGTACCATTAAAAGCTGGAACATTTGTAAATTCCATACCATAATCTAATAAAATACCATCTGGGACAAAGTTTTTATTTAAAGGTGCAAACATAGTAGTCATTTGGTTTGCAAAAGTGGTGTTTGTTTCTATTTGTGCTTGAGTCCAATGTGAAACAAAGATAAAACATAGTAATACTGTAATTTTTTTCATAATTTTATAGATTGAATTAAATAATTGTGGTGATTGTTTAATTTATGTATTTGAAAGATTGCCTGCCTTGTAGGTGGTCTTTCTTTTTTTTAATATTTTTTATATTTTTAAGTTAATAGTGCATATCAAAACGCCCTTCTCGAACTTCAATGATTTCTCCATCGCTATTTAAAGCATCAAACCAAAATGTGCCACTTAAAAAAGCATTGTTAAAATCGTGATGGGTTATGGTTAATTCACCTGTTATGGTTGAGGAAGTTGAATAGTAGTTTGGACTAGGGTAACTTTCATGATTAATTATATACTCTCCAAATTTTGAATCTCCTCCATATTCCATAAGTTGATACGTTTGGTTGACTTGTAATTCGGTATTTCCTATATATATATATATATTGTAGTATATATTATTTACTTTTTTAGAAACACCTAAAGCAAAGTCTTCTCCATCCAAATAATGACATACTAATGGCTGTACACTTTGGTTATTTGGTAAAAATGCTTCTCCATTTACTAAACAACCAGCTGTATTTGCACCCGTTTGTGTAGCTGGTGGCAATTGGTCTATGGGGTTTGTGGGTTCATTGTTATCGTCGTCGTTGTTGCAGCAACTACATATTAACGTTATGGCTAAAAGTAAGATTAAGTTTTTCATAAGGCTGTTTTTTTATTTTAGGTTTCAAAAAAATATCTAATTGTGGTGATTGTTTCATTTTATGTATTTTTTGAAAGATTGTTAACTTGTAGGTGGTCTTTCTTTTATAACATATATTAATATTATAAACCTACATAGAAAAACAAAGAATTTTATACGTAGTACTACGTATTTTTCCTGCTTTTCGATGAAATACACTGTTGCTGTTACAGTTTTTCCGTAATTAATTAGATTTTAACATTAAAAAATGCTATACCATATTTTAGAAGTATCTTTTTCCAAGTTAAATTCTTAATCCAAGAATATTGCCATAAATCTTTTTGGAGGGGCTACAGGGATAATAATTGATTATTTGTTATAAAACCGCTCCACAATCTCATCATAACTTTTAATAGTTTTCTTAATCCAATCTAATCGTTTTTCTTGTTGCTCTTCAACTGTCAGTTTCCAATCTATATTAGTTCGTTTTAATTTAGTGGTTACATGTTGTAATATAATAGCAGCAGAAACAGAAATATTTAAACTCTCAGTAAATCCATACATTGGAATTTTTAAGTAACAATCTGCTTGATCGATGACTTCTTGAGAAAGGCCTTCTGTTTCCCTTCCAAAGAAAAAACAAGATTTTTTTGTTACATCAAACTCATGAAGTAAACAATCGTTTGTATGAGGAGTGGTTGCAACAATTTGATACCCCTTATGCTTTAAATCTACAATACATTCTTTTACAGAATGAAACCTATTTAGGTCTACCCATTTTTGAGCACCCATGGCAATTTCCCTATCAATACGTTTAGAGTTTCTTTCTTCAACAATATTTACTTCCTGAATACCAAACACATCACAACTTCTAATTACAGCACTTGTATTATGAAGTTGGTATACATCTTCCGTAGCAACGGTAAAATGCTTGGTTCTTTGGTTTAATACGGTATCAAATCGTTCCCTCCTATTTTCAGTTAAATAGGTTTCTAAATATGCTAAAAGTTTTAAGTCTACCATCTTTTTAAAAACAAATCTAAATATCTCATCAGGTTTTTAGTGTGAGTACTTATCTAATTAGATGTTTGATCCAATATTTCCATGAGCAACAACAGTAGTTAATTGCGTAGCACTTAAATGCACAGTAACATGGCCGTTAACACCTAATATATCCTCATAAACAAAAGCATCTCCATTATCTAAAGTTGCTACATTTGTCTCACTTATTCCTGTATTACTATTTACAGGGTTAAAAGTAAATAGAATATTTCCAGGAGCTGTTATATCATTTGCATAAATATAGGCAGGGTGCACTTCATTAGCAACGGTATCTTGTAAGACAATTATTGCCAAAGATTCACCATTAATCCTTGCATAAAAAGTTACTGTACCACTTACTCCTGGTACGTCAACCTCATTTAAAACATAAGACTTGGAAACCCCTGATAATTCATTTTGACCAATATCTCCTTGAGCAAGCACTGTTCCTAAATTGGTTTGACTTTCATGAACATTAATATACCCATCAAAATCTAATATATCTGCAAACAAAAATGAGTCTCCATTGTCCAAATTAGCTACATTGGTTTGACTAATACCTATATCTCCATCAATAGGATTAAAAGTAAAAGCAATACCCCCACCTTCAATAGCAGTATTATCATGAATGTGTGCTGGATGAACTTCGCCACTTACAGCATTAACTATCTGTATAATTGCAAGAGCCTCCCCATTTTTACGTTGAGAAAAGATAACTGATCCCGATGTTCCTTGTAAATCTTTTTCAGCTAACATATATGTTTTTGTAACTCCAGTTAGGACATTTTGTCCAATATCACCTTGGGCAATACTTTCATTTGGTTGCGAATTGCTCAGCTGCACATTTACATATCCATCAAAATTCAAAAGCTCTTCATAAGTTATAGTGGTTCCATCGTCTAAGTTTGAAAAGGTTGTAGTACTAAAACCTGTATTCCCATTAACAGTTTCCAAGGTAACTGCTACACTTCCTCCTTCTGCAGCTGTGTTATAATTAATAGTAGCTGGATGAGGATTTCCTGTTGGAATACCTGTGAGGCTTAATTCAACAGTTACGGAATCATCGTCGTTTTTAATAAATTTTGCACTACCATCTACATTGTTATCATAAATAGAACTTATTGAATAAGTTTTTGAAGTTAAACTAGAGGGAATAGGTGTTATATTATCGTCTTCACTACATGCTGTTAGTATAACTAAAGACATAAGAAGAACAAAAGGTTTTAAGTTCAGTTTCATAATTAGAATTTAAAGATGTGTAATATTACACATAAAATACAAATTTTTAAAGTGAACATAGGGAGCATTTAAATTTTATTTTATGTGTAGAATTTTATAGTTTCACAAAATGAAACATATGGTTGTACTTACAGGGGCAGGAATAAGTGCCGAAAGTGGCATTAAAACCTTTAGAGATGCCAATGGACTTTGGGAAGGTCATAACGTAATGGAGGTAGCCTCACCACAAGGATTTGCTAAAAACCCCGAGTTGGTTTTAAATTTTTATAATGAAAGACGAAGGCAGTTGTTAACGGTTAATCCCAATGAAGCTCATAATGTTTTAGCTAGTTTAGAATCTGATTATGAGGTAAGCATTATTACTCAAAATGTAGATGACCTACATGAAAGAGCTGGAAGTTCCAATATAATCCATTTACATGGCGAACTACTTAAAATACGAAGCAGTAAAAACCTAGAAGATGTCAGGCCGTGGACAAAAGATCTGAATCTAGGAGATTTATGTGAAAAAGGTCATCAATTAAGACCTCATATTGTTTGGTTTGGCGAAGACGTTCCCATGATAGAACCAGCTATGGATATTTGTGAAACGGCTGATATACTTGTTATTATTGGTACATCTATGCAAGTTTATCCAGCTGCAGGACTAATAAGCTTTGTACCTAATCACGTCCCTATATATTATATAGATCCAAACCCAGCAAAAGTAAGCAATACAAGGGTTACCATCATTCCTGAAACAGCTACCAAAGGGGTAAAAAAACTACTTGAATTACTTTCTTCAAAATAGAAGAATATTTTTTAAGTAAAAGTGACTAGGCTTTTCTATTCTCCTTTTTTGGAGGCATAGTTCCGAACACTTTATCCCAAAATGTATTAGACACTCCAAATGCTTTATCAGGATATTTGTAGTGATGTAAACTATGATGATGCCATAAATCCCTGAAACGTTTAGGAGGACGCATTACATGCGTTGCTCTGTGCACAAAAGAGTACAATAAATAACCTATAAAAAACCCTGGGAAAAAGCCATAAACTAAAGGTGTATATCCAACTATCCAGAAAACAATATAAAATATTCCAAATAAGAAAGAAGCCATTATTATTCCCGGTACTGGTGGCATTAACAACCTATCTTTATCTGCAGGAAAACTATGATGAGCGCCATGCATAATAAAGTGAAATCTTTGAGACCATTTGGCTTCAGTTACCCAATGAAACACATATCGGTGTAACATATATTCGGCAAAAGTCCAAAAGAACAAACCAAATACAAATAAACCCAAGAAAGCCCATACGTTTAATCCTATAACTCCGATAGCCAAGTAAATTAATAAAGCATTTACCAATCCGTAAACTATAATATTTGATATTGGATCTGTTTTAGTTAAACGCTCCAAAATTGGATTCTTAAAAATTTCTGCTTGACCAGTTTGAAAATCAGTTGTTACTCCAGGTTTCATAATATCATTTTATCCAATTTACAAAATAAAATAAAATATAAGATACTTATTACAAACTATCTAGAATAGTTAGGTGATTCATTGGTGATAGTTACATCATGTGGATGACTTTCGTTAATACCAGAGGCAGTTATTTTAATAAACTGTCCGGTTTCCTTTAAAGTTTCCACATCTTTTGCTCCGCAATATCCCATTCCTGCTCTTAAACCGCCAATAAATTGATGGATGCTTTCAAACAACTCTCCTTTGTATGGTACGCGACCAACAATACCTTCTGGAACCAGTTTTTTAATATCATCTTCCACATCTTGGAAATAACGATCTTTACTGCCTTCCTTCATGGCTTCAACAGACCCCATTCCTCTATAGGCTTTATATTTTCTTCCTTCGTAAATTATAGTTTCTCCAGGACTTTCTTTTGTTCCTGCTAGTAAAGAACCTAGCATCACGCAATCTGCTCCTGCAGCTATTGCTTTCGGAATATCTCCGGTATAACGAATTCCTCCATCAGCAATTACTGGCACGCCAGACCCTTTAATAGCTGAAGCCACCTCTAATACAGCTGAAAATTGTGGGTAACCAACTCCTGCTACTACTCGAGTAGTACAAATAGAACCAGGACCTATTCCAACTTTAATAGCATCGGCACCGGCTTCAACTAAATACTTAGCTGCCGCTGCTGTAGCTATATTTCCTACAATAACTTCCAACTCTGGGAACTTAGCTTTTACCTTTTTCAATACATCTACCACACCTTTAGTATGTCCGTGTGCAGTGTCAATAATTACGGCATCTACTCCAGACTTAACCAAAGCTTCGGTACGTTCAACTACATCGGCAGTAACCCCTAAAGCTGCAGCTACTCGTAATCGTCCGTAAATATCTTTATTAGAATTAGGTTTCTGGGTAAGTTTTGTTATATCTCTAAAAGTAATTAAACCGGCTAATTTAAATTCATCATCAACAATTAGAAGTTTTTCAATTTTGTGTTCTTGCAAAATAACTTCAGCTTGCTGTAAGGAAGTTCCAACTGGAGCAGTTACCAACCTTTCTCTGGTCATAACTTCAACAATAGGTCGTTCTCCAATTTTTTCAAACCGCAAATCTCTATTGGTTACGATTCCTTTTAAAGTACCTTCATTATCCACAATTGGTATACCTCCAATACTATGTTCAGCCATACTTTGTTTAGCATCTATAACTTTTGCATCGGTAGTAAGTGTTACTGGATCTGTAATTAGTCCACTTTCGGCACGCTTTACTTTTCTTACTTCATTGGCTTGTTTGGCAATGGACATATTTTTATGAAGTACACCAATTCCTCCTTCACGAGCCATAGCAATAGCCATAGCGCTTTCTGTTACCGTATCCATAGCTGCAGAAACTATTGGAATATTGATGGTAATATTTCTAGTAAATTTTGTTTGTATATTAACTTCTCGAGGTAAGACTTCTGAAAAAGCTGGAATTAAAAGGACGTCGTCGTAGGTTAAACCTTCTCCTACAATTTTGTTTTCGTGTGCTGTCATGTTGCAATTAGGTATATAATTGCATGCAAATGTACAATATTTATAGGGAAAATAGTTTCAAGTTTTTCTTAAATTATTTATATTTTTCTTGGCAATACGGACGCAATGTGTTTAATGCGTATTGATAGCGATTTTCTTTATCGGATAAATCCCCGGAAAAAGCTACTTCTTTGGGTACTATCAACCTATATACTCCTTTTCCTTTTGCCATTCTATCAATGGTTCTTAAAGTTTTCGCATCAATTTCAGTATAGATATCTTGTAACCAATCGTGCTGCTCTTTTCGAATTAAAACTTCATCCCATAAATAAGCTTCTTTTACCGTTAAAGTTTTTTCTGAAAAAAATAGTGTTTTAATTTTTTCAAAAGCTTTAACAAAAACCGTATTACTTCCTTTAACAGCATAGAGTTTCACCTCCTTTCTTATAAAAATATTAAAAGGAAATGATTGTGTGATTTTTAGTTTATTGGAAATAAAATAAGCCATTTTTGGCCAGACCACCTGAAGGTTTCTTTCATCCAAGGAATTATAAAGCCATAGATAGAAATCTGTTCGTTGTTGAATGGTTTGATACTCTAGAGGAAGATTATGCTGGAGGTTATAAATATTTGCTTGTTGCCAAACCAAGCTATTGCTTTTTCTGTCTTTGCGTAACCAGTCGGATGGTCCTAATTGATTCTTACCTGATTCTTCTTGATAACTTTTTAAACTTTGATATTCCTTTGAATAGCCTAAGGTTGTTATGGTGAATATTAGTAAAAATAAATATGACTTCATATTGGTTGGATGAAGCATAAATTTACAAGAATAATCTAAACTTTCAGTTTTTTGAAATTAATAATTGTTTTAAAATTATTACTATAGATAATGTAAAGGTAAGTGTCATTAATATCCCTGAAATCATAACTATATACTTCATCCATAAAAGTCCTGACCAAAGTAAATATAGACCTCCAAAAGTAAGAAGGACAGACAAGAAAGGTTCTGCTATTAAAAACAATTTTAATTGCTTATTTAATTTGGTTGTACTTAATATTATACCAACTAAAAAGAAAATAATAGACATTGATAATATATGATTATGAACCAAAGTAAGCATTTCTTGCTCGCTTTTTTTAAACTTCATAACAAGGGCATCTTCATTGTTTTCATTTCCTAAATACTGTTCTTCAATACCATGAGGATTAGGTGTTGCTGTCTCTCCTACAAAGAGTAGTCCCGTATAAAAACCAACACTTAATACAATTATAAAAGCAGCAATTAAGAGTTTTATTTCTTTAGGAAAGGTATATATTAAGCCGTTGATTTGCATATTAAATAATGTCTTTAGAATGAAGAATTTTAAGCGATTTCAACAAATTGTTCATAGCAGTGGTCATGGATCGTACAGAAATAGTAGCCCCGGAAATCGCCATGATGTTATCACCATATCGTAAATCGTCGTTTTGGGTTTTTCCTATAAATTGTTTTAACCAACGTTTACTTCCAATTTCTCCACCGTAATCTTCTCTATACACCAAAACTTTTGAATTTAAAACAACAAGTTTAGGGTCTAATAATACTAAGTAATCAAATTCGTCCGTTTTACTTGGAGCTTTAGATACATAAGCATAACCGATTAATTTATTACTGGCATGAATTTTAAAAAAGTTGTCTACATTAAACTCAGAAGGTAAACCAGCGGCAACATCTTTTGAAATAATAAAAGGGTCAAGCTTAAAAGCTGATATTTGAAAGGTATCAACTATTTCTTTATCAACTTTTTTCTGAATATTTTTAGGCAACCCAATAACTTGAAGTGTTATAAAAACAAGAAGAATAATGGTGTATTTCAAATTCATGCTACAAAGATATTTAAATGTTTAGTGATAACAACTAAAGTGCCAAAATAGCTAGAGAGAAAAAAAAATCACCTCTAGCTATCTGACAAATAAAAATTAAATGATTTTATTAAAACCAGACTCCAATACCAAAATTTAATTGATTTGGAAGACTGTTATTTGCTGCATCACTTTTAAATTGATAATCTCCCTTTAGAACGGCTCCTGGTGCTATTTTATATGATAAACCTAAAGTCCACTCACTCCTATTAAAAGCGTCATTTACTAATAAATTTCCTTCTACCGATGCGTTTGTATCATATTCTTCGTAACGAGCGAAAGCATATAGTTGCTGTTGTTTTGTTAAAGGCAATAAATTATAAGATCCTTCCAAATACCAACCTTGCATAGCACTACCTAAACCTTTAGTAGGGTCTGTTTCTAAGTCGTAATACAATTCGTTATACGCTTCCGTATCAGACAAACCAGAATAAACAAATTGTCCACGAGCTGCAAAACGTTTGTAGGCATAACGAGCATCTAAACCAACCATGGTTAAACCAACGCTAGAACCTTCAAGCTCTTCTACATCATCTTCAGCTTGAGAACGACCAACATAACCAGATAATCCTAAACGTAAACCTGGTAATCCATAGTAATCTAGTTTAGCAGAAAAGTTAGGCGAATCTACCGTAGATTGTATTCCTTTTTGTCTTCCACTTCTTAAACCATCTTTTCCTCCTAAAAGTTTAGATCCATTCACCGAAGTAAATCCAGTAAAAACATAAGCTTGGTAACGTAATGAAGCATCATCTAAGGTACCTGCTACACCAACTCCAATTTCTCTCCAAGTACTTGGAACAATACTCTTGTCCATACTTGGTCGCTCTACACCATTAAAAGTTGTAGGTTCATGATACTCATTAATAATTCCCATTGGAACAATCATTAAACCACCACGAAGATTTAGATTATCTGTTAAACTGTATTGTAAAAAAGCTTGTTCAACAAAAACTTCATTCACGTGTTCGAATTCAACTTCTGTCACAAATTGTACTTTATCATTAAACTTATAACCGAATAATAAAACTAAACGTTGAACATCAAGTTCTCCGTTATCTCCTTCTGGCTGGTTATATGTTATTTCTCCATATCCACCTACAGTAACACCCGAGCTTATATTACCAGACAAAATTCTCTGAGCGGAATTCTCTTGTTGTTTGGGGTTTGTATATAATGAATCTGGAACGGTTTGGGAAAAAGTAATAGCTGAAATTAACAAGGCTACTACCGATAATATATTTTTCATTTTTTGTTTATTTAAATAATATTCTATTTAGATTAGTTATAAATAATAAATTATTCGGCAAAAATGGAATAGGATTTTAAATACACAAAACTTATTTAGATTAATTTAAAATAAAAAATAAACAAAATTTCTAACTAATTAAAAACAAGAAAATTAAACTTGAGAAAATTTAGTGGTAAATTGAGAAAATTTTGGTTGCTTCATTATAAGCGCTCTCAAAACTTAAAGCATTTAGGTCTGAAACCTTATTTTGAGTGAAATAAGATAGTAGTTTTTCCGTAGGCATATTCCCTGTTAACTCGTCTTTAGCCATAGGACAACCGCCAAACCCTTGAATAGCACCATCAAAACGTTTACAACCAGCTTTATAAGCTGCATCTACTTTTTCAAACCAGGTAGTTGGTGTGGTGTGCAAGTGCGCTCCAAACTCTATTTTTGGGTATTTTGGAATTAAATTTGAAAACAAGTAATTGATATTTTCAGGGTTTGAGCTCCCCACAGTATCACTAAGAGAAAGAATTTTAACGCCCATATTAGATAGTTTTTCCGTCCACTCTCCTACTATATCAACATCCCAAGGATCGCCATAAGGGTTTCCAAATCCCATTGAAATATAAACAACTACTTCCTTATTTGTTTTATCGGCAATCTCAAGAATTTCGTTTAAAGTTATAACCGATTCGGCAATAGTTTTATGCGTATTTCGCATTTGAAAATTTTCCGAAATAGAAAAAGGATAACCTAAATAATCAATAGGTTTGTGGATTGAAGCCTCTTGAGCGCCTCGAGTGTTAGCAATAATAGCTAACAATTTACTTTTTGTTTTACTAAGGTCCAACTGGTCTAAAACCTGAGCTGTATCAACCATTTGAGGAATGGCTTTTGGTGATACGAAACTTCCAAAGTCGATAGTATCGAATCCAACACGTAGTAACGACTGGATGTATTGTACTTTTTCTTTTGTGGGAATAAAATCCCTAATGCCTTGCATGGCATCTCTAGGACATTCTATAATTTTCACGTCTTGCATCGGCCCAAAGATAAGAATTCCTTTGAAGAAGTAATATTTCCTATATAAAAAAACACCTAAGAAATAGATTTTTATCGACTATATCTAAATGCAGTTGAAAAGGTGAAGTTTACAGTTAAAAAATAGTGGCCTTTTATATGCTAATTTATAAAAGTCCACTAATAAACTACTCACATTTTGCTAAAACCTTATTTGCAAGCTGTATTGCCAGCTTTCGGTTTTCATTTGGGTTACTACTTATTTTTAAAACAATATAAAACTTGGCTTTTCCAGCAAGCACAGCTAATTCGCCTCCATAAGTTTCATTCCACTTATACCAAGCACTCGATCCAAGATCATCTACAAAATCCCAATGCACTCTTGCTCTAACTTTCATAAGATTTTTTCCAGCACTTTTAATATCGTCGCTCTGCTTATTTAAATTAGCTTGAATTTTTTCCAACTCCTCATCAGATAGCTCTTTGTATGCCATATTAAAGGTGCTAATGGCGGATTCCATGTCCGTTTTATCAGATATAAATTTAAGGTTTTTTATACCCATGGTGTTTTTATCAGGATTCTTTATTTTCATTCCTGAAATTTCTAAATCTACATCTGGTCTATCACTAGGCCACATAAAAATATATTCACCATAACTTCCTGCTCGCAGCTCTTCCTTTGCATTGGTAAAGTCTATTGGGTAAACCGAAGCCATTTCCTCCTTAGTCAGTAGCGATTGATAGTCGTCTTGGTGTTTTTTTAAACAATCGTAAGATACATTGTTGATTGCTTTAATTTTCTTTGTAGATTCAATTTCAGAACCCATTCCTGAAGACTCTTTACTACCTGAATTACAAGAGAAAAGTACAAAAGCAATTCCTGTTAGAAATATTATTTTTTTCATAATAAATTATTAGCTTGGTTAACTACTAATTTACATTTAATAATATAAAATCCAAGCTTAATTAAAGAATTAAAAAATACAAACCAAATATGGATGAGTGATTTTGAGAAGTTTAAGTTGTAATTATATAAAGAGCTATACCTACAAAAACCAAAATCTGAAGCCATTTTAAGAAATACCCTATTCCCCTTTTCTGTAAAATAACTGTAGAAATCCGTCCTGCCATTAGGGCAATACTACTAAAAGTAAGAAATGAAACAAGCATAAAGGTGATTCCTAAAACATAAAATTGAATAACAGTATTTCCTTCTTTATTCCAAAGAAAAGCCGGGAAAAATGCTAAAAAGAAAATCATGACTTTGGGATTTAACAAATTCATGATTACTCCTGTTCTAAATAATTGAAAATATGATTTCTTTGGAGCATTACCTATTAAGGAAATATTTTCATCACTCTTATAAACTTTATATGCTAGATAAAACAAATAACAGGCCCCCAAAATTTTAATTCCATAAAATATTTCTTCGGAAGCCGTAATAATTGCAGAAATCCCAAATGCCAATAGTGTTGTGTGAACAATGCAACCACTAATTAAACCTGCTGTTGTTGCAATTCCACTTTTTGTCCCATTTACTAAAGATTGGGTAAGCACATAAATATTGTCTGGTCCAGGGGAAATGGCCAATGCTAAGGTTGCTAAAGAAAATGAAATTAGTGTTTCTATCATAATAACATGGAACGAATGCTACAAACTTATCTCCTTTTTAAAATAGCCTTATTAATATCCTTAATCAATTTTGGTCCTTCGTAAATAAACCCAGTATATAGTTGAATTAAATCTGCTCCTGCATCTAATTTCTCTAACGCATCGTTTGCTGAATGAATCCCTCCTACTCCAATAATTGGAAATGCTTTATTACTTTTTTCAGACAAAAAACGAATAACTTCTGTAGAACGACTTGTTAATGGTTTACCACTTAAACCTCCAACTTCTTCTTTATTTTTACTTGTTAAACCTTCTCTAGAGATAGTTGTATTTGTAGCTATAACACCATCAATTTTAGTATCATTAACAATATCAATTATATCCAACAATTGACTATCCGTTAAATCAGGTGCTATTTTTAATAGTATAGGCTTCTGCTTATTCTTTCTAACATTTTCATCTTTTAAAACTTGTAGAAGTTTTGTTAAAGGTTCTTTATCTTGAAGTTCCCTAAGATTTGGAGTGTTTGGTGAACTTACATTCACAACAAAATAATCTACATAATCAAACAAAGCATGAAAGCAAATTTTATAATCTTCTACAGCTTCATTATTTGGTGTTATTTTATTTTTGCCAATATTTCCACCTATTAAAACATTTTTGTTTTTTTTCAAGCGCTCAACAGCTTCTTTCACCCCTCCATTGTTAAACCCCATTCTATTTATTATGGCGGAATCTGATTTTAGCCTAAACAAGCGTTTTTTGGGGTTTCCGTCTTGAGCTTTCGGGGTTAAAGTTCCTATTTCTACAAAACCAAAACCAAGATTTCCCAATTCGCTGTACAGCTTGGCATCTTTATCAAAACCAGCAGCTAGACCAACAGGATTTTTAAAAGTTAATCCAAATAAGTTTCTCTCTAATCGTTTGTCTTCAACTAAATACAAACTTCTTAAAACGTTAGGAAATAAAGGAATCTTACTTACAAACCGAAGTAAGGAAAAAGTAAAATGATGAATTTTTTCTGGATCGAAAAGAAAAAAGATCGGTCTTATCAATAACTTATACATAGTAGTTGCGTTGTTGGGCAAAAATACTATTCATTTGATTAAAAATGCTAACATTAGTTTTATAAATTATTGGTATTTTTGAAAATCCAAAAAACATATATTTTTCTTTAATAAAAAACTATTCAAATGATAGAGAAACAACATATTATAGACCGATTTATAAGCTATGTAACCATTGATACAGAATCAGACCCTAAGAGCGACACAACTCCTAGTTCTGAAAAACAATGGGACTTAGCCAATAAATTGGCTGAAGAATTAAAAACTATTGGAATGCACGATGTGAGCATTGATGAAAACGCATACATTATGGCAACTTTACCAAGCAATGTAGATCATGAAGTTCCAACTATTGGCTTTATATCTCATTTCGATACTTCACCGGATTTTACGGGAGCTAATGTTAAACCGCAGATTGTTGATGATTACGATGGAAAAGACATTGTTTTAAATGAAGAACAAAACATTGTATTGTCTCCAGATTATTTTGAAGACTTATTAATGTACAAAGGCCAAACCTTAATAACTACCGATGGCACAACTCTTTTAGGAGCCGATGATAAAGCAGGAATTACTGAAATAGTTTCAGCTATGGAGTATTTAATCAATCATCCAGAAATTAAACATGGTCCAATACGAGTTGGATTTACTCCTGATGAAGAAATTGGTCGTGGTGCACACAAATTCGATGTTGAAAAATTTGGAGCAGATTGGGCTTACACCATGGATGGTAGCCAAGTTGGGGAATTAGAATATGAAAACTTTAATGCCGCTGGAGCAGTGGTAAAAATTAAAGGGAAAATTGTTCATCCTGGTTATGCAAAAGGAAAACTAATTAACTCCATGTACATTGCTACTGAATTTATAAATTCTTTACCAAGACTTGAAACTCCTGAACATACAGAAGGATACGAAGGGTTTTTCCATTTATATTCCATTAATGGAGAAGTTGAAGAAACCGTTTTGGAGTATATAATTCGTGACCATGACATGCAACATTTTGAAGCAAGAAAAGAAATGATGCAAAAATTAACGAACGATATTAATGAACAATATGGAAGAGAGGTTGTAAGTATTGAAATAAAAGATCAGTACTACAATATGAAAGAAAAGGTAGAGCCTGTTATGCATATTGTAGATATAGCTGAAGAAGCTATGAAACAAGTAGGTATAAAACCTTTAATTAAAGCTATTCGTGGAGGTACTGATGGATCTCAACTAAGTTATATGGGCTTACCTTGTCCGAATATTTTTGCAGGAGGACACAACTTCCATGGAAGATATGAGTATGTTCCTGTTGAAAGTATTATAAAGGCTACGGAGGTTATTTGTAAAATAGCTGAGTTAACAGCTCAAAAAGAAATATAATAAACCATTATAAGTTTCTTCTAGCTGCAAAGATGACAATTTTAGTTAGGTATCTAATATCAACTAAATGTAATGTAGGAAAATTAATAATGTTTAAAACTAAAGATTAAGTTTACTATGAAAAAAGCAAATTCTGTTGAAGAGTATATAGAAAACAACCATCATTTTCATGAAGCTTTAGTAACATTAAGACAGATTATAAATTCTACAGAGCTAGAAGAAACTCTTAAATGGAATGCTCCTACTTATGAATTAGGAGGAAAAAAGGTATTGGCCATAGGTGCCTTTAAAAACCATTTTGGTATTTGGTTTTTTAATGGGGTGTTTTTAAAAGATAAAAAACAACTTTTGGAACAAGCCCAAAAAACAACCAAGGGATTAAGGCAAATGCGTTTTCATTCTATTCAAGACATTGATAAAAATGTTGTATTAAGTTATATAAAGGAAGCAATAGAAAACCAAAAATTAGGCAAAGAAATAAAACCTGAAAGAAAAGGGAAAACGGTAATTATTCCACAAGAGTTAAAAAAGGAGTTGAAAGCTGACCCTGCTTTTTTTGAAGCCTTTAACCTGTTAACACCAGGAAAACAACGTGAATACTGTGAACACATTGATTCGGCTAAACGGGAAGCTACTAAACTATCAAGGCTAGAAAAAATAAAACCTATGGTATTAAAAGGGATAGGACTACACGATAAGTACAAAAATTGCTAAGCAATAATAAGTACAATTCCATATAAAAAAATTAAGGATTTGTTTAATTGAACTGACTGTTTCATATCAACCTACCTTCTATCAAAGGAAAAATTCAGAACAAAAACATATTGAAAATAAAAAAGTCACTCAAAACATGAGTGACTTTTTTTATAAATATAGATTGAGTAAATTACTTTTTCGCTTCAACAGCAGGTGCATTCAATTTCTTACTCATTTCCATTGAAATTGCAGATTTATCGAATTTGATTTTTCCAGCTAATGTTTCAATAACACAGCTATCATCAGCATCGTTAAGTTCTACAACTTTACCATGCATACCACTTTTAGTAATTACTTTATCGCCACGTTTTAATTCGGCAGCGAACTTTTTTTCTTGTTTTTGACGTTTCATTTGCGGTGCAATCATAAAGAAATACACAACGGCAAACATTAAAATAAACGGCAAAAAGCTACTAATTCCTTCTCCCATTTAATTAATCGTGGTTATGACCTTCGTGTCCTGGTTGTGTACTTGATTTCACAGCAGCTGGCGCTCCCATTGGAGTTTGAGCTTGAGCTGGAGTAACTGCTTTGTTTGGATCTGGTTTAACAAAAGCAGAAATCCTAACTGTTTCTGTACCTGATTCTGTATTAGCAGTAATAGTTACTGTTTTAGATACTTTATTTGCTCCTGTTCCGTTAAATTGTACAGTAAAATGTCCAGATTCACCTGGGTTTAATGGTTGTTTGCTCCAATCTTGAGGAACAGTACATCCACATGAACTTTTAATATCTGTAATTACTAAAGGAGACTCCCCTGTATTTGTGTAATTGAAAACTGTTTCAACATTCTGTCTAGCCTCAATTTCACCAAAATCATGTTCTTTTTTATCAAAAGTAATAACAGGAAATTTTGAAGAGTTTGCGTCTCTTTCCGCCGCTACTGCAACGTTCTCTTCATTGATTTTTTTTGAAGCATCTTCTTTACAAGACGAAAATGCTATTAAACATAGAGCAGATAGCCCCAAAATTGCTTTTTTCATTTTTAATTTATTTTTTTATTTAATGTGTAAAAGTAGTAATAATTTCTAACTACATCAACCCTCTTCCGGTTTTATTTAAAGTATCGCTTTCTTGATATTCTTTAATAAGCTTATCTAAAATTCCATTTATAAAAATGCTGCTTTTAGGTGTAGAATATTCTTTAGCTATTTCTAAATATTCGTTAATTGTTACTTTAACAGGAATAGATGGGAATTTTTGGATTTCACAAATAGCCATTTTTAACAATACTGTGTCTAAACTTGCTATTCTTTCTGCATCCCAGTTTTGAGTTTTCTCTTCTATGATAGCTGAGAATTTAGATTGGTTTAAAAGTGTTTTTTTAAACAAATCTACTGCGTATTCCTTATCATCCAAATCCTTATATAATTTCGGTACAAAATGCGCAGAAGCTGATTGCGGCTTAACTTTTCGAAGAAGTTTTAAGATAGCTGTATTTACAACTGGTAAATCGTCCAACCAAGTTAAATTTTTATCTTCTAAATAATCATAAAGTTTATCGTTAGGCGCAACAATATCTGTAAAAACATCTACAACAAAATCTTTATCTTCTTTAAAGGTTGATGTTGTAGTCTGCATATATTGCTCATACAAATCACTAGCTAAAATTTCGCGGAAAATAATATCTACATACTCAGAATCTAGTTCCCAATTAGATATTTTTCTTTGCTCTAATTCATCTAACAGCAACACATTATTTTTTAACATTAAAAGCACTTCATTGTTTACTAGCTTTTTGTTAAAATTTTTGTCTTTGGCAGTCGCTAAAAGTTTTTTACTAGTTTTTTCTGCGTGGTCTTCAGCTTTTTTCTGAACCTCGATAAGTAAAGAGATTAATAATAAATATAGGTTGTATATATTATCTAAACTGTGGATTAAGAATCTTTGTTCTTTATCAAAACTATCGCTTTCTCCTCCTTTAAAGGAATAAATAGTTTGCATGACTTTTATTCTAATGTGTCTTCTGTTAAGCATATGTACAAAGAACTAAATGTTTCAATATTAAATTGTAATTAATATGGGTTTGTTGTTTTAAGTAACACTTTTTAAAGGCTTTACTTAAATTTTTAATAAAAAAGGCGAAAGTAACAATAACTTTCGCCTTGCAAAAATAATATTATTTTAAAGAAATTATCTCTTATTCTCCTTTTTTCTTATGTCAATTCTATTTTGAGCAATATTTAAAGCTGCTTGATTTGTGGTAATATTATTTGTCTTAGCATTATTTAATATTTCCAAAGTAGTATTGTAAATGTTTTCAGTTTTACGAATAATTTCTTTTTTGTCGTAACCTTCTAATTCAGCATATACATTTATAATACCTCCAGCGTTAATTAAAAAGTCTGGTGCGTAAACAATTCCTTTTTCTTGTAAAAGTTTCCCGTGAACTTGTTCAACGGCTAATTGGTTATTTGCAGCTCCAGCAATTACTTTAGCCTTGAATTTATTTATGGTATCGTCGTTAATGGTTGCTCCAAGAGCACATGGTGCGTAAATATCCATTTCTTCAGAATACAAGTCGTTACCGCGGTATATGGTTACTCCGTACTTAGATTTAATTTCTTCTAAACGCTCTTCGTTAATATCAGAAATATAAACTTTAGCACCTTCATCCGTTAAATGTCCAACAAGAGCTTCACCTACATTACCTATACCTTGAACATAAATAACTTTATCTTCTAATACATCTGTTCCAAATCTAAATTTAGCAGCAGCTTTCATTCCCATAAAAACTCCGTAACCAGTAATTGGAGATGGATTTCCCGCCCCACCAATAGCTTCAGAAATACCTGTAACATAAGGCGTTACCTCTCTAACTGTATCCATATCAGCAGTAGTCATTCCAACATCTTCCGCAGTTATATATTTTCCGCTTAATGAATGAACGAATTCACCGAATTTTTTCATTAATTCTGGTGTTTTCTGAGTTTTTGCATCTCCGATAATTACCGCTTTACCTCCACCTAGATTTAATCCAGTAATTGCAGATTTAAAAGTCATTCCTCTTGATAATCGAAGTACATCATTTAACGCCTCCCACTCATTGGTATAATTCCACATTCTAGTCCCCCCTAAAGCAGGTCCTAAAACCGTATTATGGATTCCAATTATTGCTTTTAATCCTGTATCTTTGTCGTTGCAAAACACAACTTGTTCATGATTATCGAATGAAAGTTGACCGAAAACAGGATCGGCCTTATAAAGTTCGCTTGTATTGATAACGTCTGTAACCATTTTGATTTTTATTTTAAAGTTATAAGTTGTGTTTTAATGATAAATCATTAAAAACAAAGGGCAAAATTAATCCATTAATAAGGTATTCACAAATTATTAATGCCAAAAAGCGAATTTGTTAAAAACTTTATTCCTTTTAAACAGATAAATGAAAGAATTACAACATCTTAACAAGTATTTTATAAAATATAAATGGCAACTAGTTATAGGTATTTTAATTACAATTGTATCTAAAATATTTTTGTTGTTTACACCCGAATTAATAGGTTCATCAATAGATGTTGTTAACCAATATATTCAAGGCGAAGTAACAGATATTGCAGTTGTTAAAAAGGAATTACTTATTAATATTCTTTACATAATTGGAGCTGCCTTAATTACGGGAGTACTTACTTTCTTTATGAGGCAAACTATTATTAACGTGTCTCGATTTATTGAATATGATTTAAAAAATGAAATCTACCAACATTATCAAAAACTATCATTAAAATTCTATAAAAACAATAGAACAGGAGATTTAATGAATAGAATTAGTGAAGATGTTGGACGTGTACGTATGTATGCGGGTCCTGCAATTATGTATAGTATTAACACCGCTACGCTTTTTATAATTGCTATTGGTTTCATGTACAAACAAGCACCTTTACTAACACTCTACACTATAATTCCCTTGCCCATTTTATCGTTTATTATATACAAATTAAGCAAGGAAATTCATAAAAGAAGCACCATAGTTCAACAATATTTATCACATTTATCATCTTCTACTCAAGAATCGTTTAGTGGAATTTCAATTATAAAAGCTTATGGTTTAGAAAATGAAACCTCAAAGAGTTTTAACGAATTATCGGAAACTAGTAAACAAAAACAATTAAATCTAGTAAAAGTAAATGCGTTTTTCTTTCCAATGATGATTTTACTTATTGGTATAAGTAACTTAATTGTAATTTATATTGGAGGGCTTCAATACATGGAAGGAACTATAAGTTTAGGTGTTATAACTAAATTTATCATTTATGTAAATATGCTTACATGGCCAGTAGCAACGGTTGGTTGGGTAACTTCCATTATACAACAAGCTGAAGCTTCGCAAAAACGTATTAATGAGTTTTTAAAAATTACTCCAGAAATCACAAATACGGCAGAGGAGCCTTCAAATATAATTGGTGATATTGAGTTTAAGAATGTACATTTCACCTATAACGACACGAATATTGAAGCGTTAAAAGGTATTTCGTTTAAACTTGAACATGGAAAAACCTTAGCTATTATTGGAAAAACGGGATCTGGAAAATCAACAATACTTGACCTTATTGGCAGACTTTACGATATAGAAAAAGGCGAGCTACTAATAGACCATAAACCGATACACCAAGTTAATTTAACCAGTTTAAGAGACAGCATTGGTTATGTACCGCAAGATTCCTTTTTGTTTTCTGATAGTATTAAAAACAACATAAAATTTGGTAAAGAAGATGCTACTGACGAGCAAGTTATTCAGGCAGCAAAACACGCGCAAGTACATAAAAATATTATAGGTTTTAATAAAGGTTACGATACGGTTTTAGGTGAAAGAGGCGTTACACTTTCTGGAGGACAAAAACAACGAATTTCTATTGCGAGAGCTATTGTGAAAAATCCAAAGATTTTACTTTTTGACGATTCACTATCTGCCGTAGATACAGAAACAGAAGAAAAAATACTAAACCACCTACACTCCATTGCCAAGGGAAAAACAACAATTATTGTTAGTCACAGAGTTTCCTCGGTTAAAAATGCCGATCAAATTATTGTAATGGACGACGGTAAAATTGTTCAATCAGGAACTCACGACAAGCTTATAAATGCAGATGGATATTACCAAAACCTTTACCTAAAACAACTAAGTGAAAACAATAAGTAATAAACTAAGTCTCTAACAGTTGATTTAGATTAGTTTTCCAACAAAAAAATAAGATTAAAAGTATTGACATAAATTGTTGGTTGGTAATTGTTTTTTTTAGATTTTTGAAAAACTTTTATAAAACAACAATACGATTATGGATAATAATGATATGATGGAGAAAGAAGAAATTTTTTCTAAAGTATTAAGAGCTGGAAGGAGAACGTATTTCTTTGATGTTAGATCTACAAAAGCAGGAGACTATTATTTAACGGTTACTGAAAGTAAAAAATTTACAAACGACGATGGATCGTTTCATTATAAAAAACATAAAATCTACTTATACAAAGAAGATTTTTCAGAATTTACTTCTATTTTAAATGAAATGACCGACTATATTATTAATGAAAAAGGAGACGAAGTTATAAGTGAGCGTCATCAAAAAGATTTCAAAAAAGAATATGAAAATGACGATTCGGATAATGAAGTAGTTGACATAAATAATATTCCGTCAACTGAAAAGTTCACCGATATTGATTTCGATGATATTTAGGATACTTTAAAATTATTTTAAAAGCCATTACTTTGTAGTGGCTTTTTTTATTGAAAATATTTAAAGCTTCACACTTAAAAGTCCAATAAAAAGAGTAGAAAAAAGGTAAGCCACCCCGAAAAGCATTCCAAAATTAAGAGCTACAATAACACTAAGTAATAAAATCCAAAATGGCACTATAGTCAAGACTAGTGCAAATCGAAAAGTTCCTATAAATTCTAACTCTTTAATTTTTGGTTTAATAGCATATTTCCAAATAACAAACGGCATAAACAAATTAAGAATTAGTAATACTTTAAAAACCTGTTTAATCCAATTGACAGTTTGTTTTGGTTTTGATTCACAATCTTCAAAATTAGTTTTCAAACATCGATTTACTGACTTCGGATTTAAATAATCCACATTCAAAGCATTAAGTTTTGCTATGGTTTCATCATATCTCGTTGGGTCAACATGCGTAGTCAAGCCCTTAATTTTACTTTGTACAGTCTTCTTTATGACATTAATTTCTTCATTAGAAAACTCTGAAACAAACAATTTAACTGGTATAGGTTTCCCATAATACAAAGCTACACTGTCACCAAAAACAGTAGCTTCCCTATAGTTTAAACCAATTGGAACTACTTGTAAATCTAACTCAGGGTAAGTACTTAAGGTTTCAAAAACAATTCTAACAAAGCCCTTACTTAGAGGTCTAACTGTTCTATTTAGGTTATGGTTTCCTTCTGGAAAAAGCGCCACGGCCTGATTCATTTTAAATTTATCGGTGCAAGTTTTAAAGGTGGAATTGTTTTTACTAATCGTGCTCCAACCATCTCTAACTCTATAAACTGGCAACATATTAACTCCACTCAACAACTTAGCAACTAATGGCTTTTTAAATACGCTAGCTCTAGTTAAAAAATATGAAAACCTTCCTGAGGTTACGCCAATTAATAAAGCATCTAGTAGTGCGTTTTGATGGTTAGACACAAATAAAATTGGTTTGTTTTTAGGAATATTTTGTTCCCTAACCACCTTTATTTTTTTGTAATAAAAAAATAAGCCCAAACCTACATAAGCTCTAACTATATGTAACCAAACTGTTTTCAAGAGATTTCAAGTATTTTTCTGTCTTTAAAAGACCAATAAAACGAAATTATTAAGCCAGAAACAATGTGCCATACACCCCAGAATGCAGCTAAAATAGCCATCCCTCCTAATCCGTTAAAAAAAGTAAAAATCAATAAAAGTCCTAATCCGGAATTTTGAATTCCCGTTTCTATGGCTAAGGTTTTCTGGTTCTCATATGATAAATTGAATGCTTTGGCTACTGTAAATCCCAATAAAATAGCTAATAAATTATGAAGAATGCCTATCCAAATTACATGATGTGCATAAGAACTAAATACATCTAAATTATTACTAAAAGCGAAAATAACAATCAGTACAAAAACAATTATTGATAGAGGTTTTAATCGTTTAGATATTAAAAATGCTAGCTTTTCGTTTTTAGATCTTAACAACATTCCTAATACCAACGGAATTCCTAAAATAAAAATAACAAGCTCTAATAGGTCAAACGGATTAAGTTGCACTTTCTTCAACAAAATAGAAGTTGGCTCGTACAAAAAACCATAAAACTGAAAATTAAAGGGAGTCATGAAAACCGCAATAAAAGTAGAGAAAGCTGTTAAACTAACCGAAAGAGCCGTATTTCCATTTGACAAATGTGTCATAAAATTTGAAACATTTCCACCTGGGCAAGCAGCAACCATCATCATACCAAGAGCAATACTAGGTTGGGGTTTGATTGCTAAAACAAGTAAAAAAGTAAGAAAAGGCAATAGAATAAACTGCAGTAAAACCCCTATTAAAACCAATTTAGGTTGTTTAAATAGGCGTTTAAAGTCATCTAAGGTGATGCCTAAAGCAACTCCAAACATAATAACAGCAAGAACCAAGTTCAAAATCCAAAGCCCTTGACTATCAAAATTAATTTTTACTTGGTCCAATTCTCCCATAAATTATTGAACAGTTGTACCGTTTTTTACTTTTATTTCAGGATTTAAAAGAATTACATCTTTTCCATCCACAGCTCCTAAAACCAAGCACTCACTCATAAAAGAAGCTATTTGTTTTCTAGGAAAATTTACAATGGCCACAATTTGTTTGTGCAGCAAGTCTTCCTTTTTATAAATGGTCGTTATCTGAGCTGAGGTTTTTTTTATACCCAAGTCTCCAAAATCTATAATTAGTTGGTAGGCCGGCTTCCTGGCTTCAGGAAAATCGGATACTTCTAAAATAGTTCCTACACGTAAGTCTACTTTTGCAAAATCTTCAAATTGAATAGGGTTACTCATTACTAAGAAAAAATTGGTTGGGTTTTAAAAGTGGAAAATACATTTTTTTTATTACAAAACGCATGACAATATTAGTATATTCAAGAAATTCTTATCATTTGGTTTGTGGATTTTAATTGCTATTTTTGATATAAACATATAAAAATGGCCAGAACTTCTTCAAACATGCTTCCTTTAGGAACTACAGCTCCCCCTTTTAATTTAATGGATACGGTAACCAATAAAAACTATTCTTTAAATGAATTAAAAGGGTTAAAAGCAACAGTTATTATGTTTATCTGTAACCATTGTCCCTTTGTCAAACATATTAATACTCAATTAAGTCAGTTAGCAAAGAATTATAAAAGTAAGGGTGTTGAGTTTATTGCTATTTCAAGTAATGATGTAGAAAATTATCCACAAGATGGGCCGGATAAAATGAAACAAAACGCCTTAGAACAAGAATTTATCTTTCCTTATTTATATGATAGATCACAAGAAGTTGCCAAAGCTTACAAAGCGGCTTGCACTCCAGACTTTTATGTTTTTAATCAAGATTTAAAATTGGTTTATAGAGGACAATTAGACGATTCTAGGCCAGAAAATAACATACCGGTTACCGGAAACGATATTCGACATGCTTTAAACTGTTTACTAGAAAACAAAGAAAACACTAACATTCAAAAACCAAGTATTGGTTGTAACATAAAATGGAAAAACTAATTTTAAGTAAAAAAACGAATAAATTATAAACTACTTTATATCAGATTATTAAAAAATATTCACTACATTTAAGTATTGACTTTTATTCCCTTTCAACAGCACTAAACTCCCCTATCTTATTGTGCACATTGATTATTAGCTTAAAGTGATTTACTTTTTTTTGTTTAAGAAAGTTAAATCTAGTACTAACTAATAAACAGAAATAACATGACATCACTTAATAGGTTTTTTATTTTTCTTGCCTTTGTTTTATTTTCTTACAGTCAAAACATTTATTCTCAAACCATCTATACCATATCGTTATACGTAGATACAGAAACCATTACCAACGAAAACATTAACGAGGTTTGCTCTTTTAAAATTGAATCTCCTAATCGAGAACCAGTTACATATATTGGCGATTTAACAAAATTCATCATTCATGTTAATGCTCGAGATACTATTATTTGGCGAGGAGAATCAACTAGTAACCCAAATGATGACGAAGTACATATTTATTCAATAAACTATTACGACGGCGAAAATGTTTTTGACAGAGAAGTATTGTACGCAGGTGAAAGGACTCCTGGAATTGTAAAAGGCACTGTAAAAAAAGGAGCAAAAGGATACGAAGAAAAATATTCCATTAATTTTAATGTGATTAATTCAGGAAGAATGCAAAATGCCACCTTTGAAATAGACCCTAAAATTTCTGTAAAACCTTAATTAAATGGTCACCTAATAAACTGAAATACATCAGATATGAAAAACCTATTTCCAAATAGAGCTTGCCTGCTCATTGGTTTTTTATATTTATTTAGCCTTTATGGATTCTCTCAAAACTCCACTTATATAGATAGTTTAAAAGCTGTATATAGACAAGGAAAATTTAAAAAGCAGGATAAACTAAGAATCTTAACTGAACTTGCTTCAGAAGAACGAGATCCAAACATTAAACTAAGCTATAGCGAAAAATTAATTGCTTCAGCAGATGAAAACGACTCCTTAAAATATCTCTTTCTCGGTTACTTAAACAAAGGCACAGCTCTAAGACTTAAAAGTGACTTCTCACAAGCATTGAATAGCTATTTTGAAGCCGCCAATATTGCCAATAAAAATAAAATAGAAAGAGACTTAGGTTTAGTAAATATTGCTATTGCAGATGTATATTCCTTAATGGAAAATCATAAAAATGCAATTAGCTACTATGAAATTGGAATTGAATTATTAAAAAAAATAGGAGATTCTCTAAATTTTGCCAATGGTCTATCTAATTTGGGTGATGAGTATTTTATGAATAAACAATACGACCAAGCCATCATTTATTTTATGGAATCCGGCCATATATTCAAAAAAATAAATTCTTTAGAAGGCACTGCTTTTAACCTAGGAAATATGGGAATGGTTTATGCGCAAAAAGGTAAGGACAACTTAGCTAAAGCACATATTAACGAAGCCATCCAAATTTTAGAGAAATTGGAATTGTACTACCCAATTTCGGTATACTTAACGTATATGTCCGATATTTATCTAAACCAAGACAACCGAGCCGCTGCTTTAAACTATTCAAAAAAAAGTTTAGAACTAGCTATTAAATATGGATTAAAAGAACAAATAAGTGAAGCTGCCTTGCAAATTTCAAAACTCTATGAAGATGCCGGAAACTACAAAAGCTCATTAAGTTACTTTAAAGATTACTCCAAGTTCAAGGACAGTGTAAACAACCTAACTAAGGTTCAAGAAATGGCAGATTTACGAACAGATTTTGAAGTATCTCAAAAACAAATTGAAGTAGATTTATTAACCCAGCAGAAAAAAAACCAAGAAATTGAGGTAGCCTTACTTAATCAGCAAAAAAGAAATCAAAAAACTATAGTAATTGCTACTATCATAGCCTTACTTCTAATATGTATGCTGGCATTTGGACTTTATAGAAGGAATAGATATATAAACAAAACAAAGAAAATTATTGAAGGTGAAAGAAACAGATCGGATAATTTATTATTGAACATTTTGCCGGCACAGACAGCTTTGGAATTAAAAAAACACGGAAAAGTACAAGCAAAGAAATTTGAATTAGTATCTGTTATGTTTACAGACTTTAAAAACTTTACCAATTATTCTGAAAAATTATCACCAGAAGACTTAGTAAAGAGTGTAGATTTCTATTTCTCGAAGTTCGACGAGATTATTGAAAAGTATCAGTTAGAAAAAATCAAGACTATTGGAGACTCTTACATGTGTGCAGGAGGATTACCATTCCCATCAAAAGACCACGCCATAAGAATAGTACTTGCCGCACTTGAAATTTCAGAATTTGCTAGAGAAACTAGAAAATCGAATACGAGAAACATAATGCCATTCAACCTTAGAATTGGCATTAACACAGGACCAGTGGTTGCCGGAGTTGTTGGAACTAAAAAGTTTGCTTATGATATTTGGGGAGACACTGTAAATATTGCCTCTAGAATGGAAGCCACCTCATTGATAGATAAAATAAATATATCTGAAAACACCTTTCAACTAGTTAAAGATGCTTTTGAATGTGAGTTCAGAGGGGCTTTTGAAGTTAAAAACAAAGGAGAAATGAATATGTATTTTGTAAATGGCATTAAGGATAAAGCATTTTACAACTTCGTAAACACAAAAAAAATCCTTAATGATATTCAGTAGGCACTATTTATTCTTTTCTTCAATCCATTTACTCATATATTTCGTGCTTTGCAGATAATGATGCTGAAGCATTTGTCCTGTAAAATTGGTTAATCGGTGTTTATTAAGATTTTTCCTAATTTCAAACATCTTACCGAGAAACTCTTTCTTAAAATGATCTTTCTGAAAACGTTGGTTAATAATTTCAAATCCATTTTGTTGTTTTTCCTTCCAAACATTTTCATCTAAATACAAGAAAACACTTTTTTCTACAAATTTTTGAGGATCATCTTCCACAAAACCATTAGGCTGTAATTTACCAAACATCCCTTCTGCTCCTATACTTGTAGTAACACAAGGTGTACCATTTTCCATAGCATCCACTAACTTGCCTTTTAAGCCAGCACCAAAACGTATAGGCGCTAAACACACCTTTGCCTCTTGCATGACATCAGAAACTTCATTGGCAAAACCTTTTATTAAAAAACCTTCTTTTTGGTTATGCAACTGATTTACTTTTTGTGATACATAAGCTCCGTATATATGAAGTTCTGCTTTAGGAAGTCGTTTTCTAATTAAAGGCCAAATGGTTTCTTTTAAATATAAAACAGCATTATAATTTGGTTCATGAAGAAAATTTCCAATACTAATAAAATTTTGCCTATTCTTAAATTCAGGAAGTTTCTCAGTTTGAAGGATTGAGATTTTATCCAATAAAAACGGTAAATAACACAACAGCGACTCCGGGACATCAAAATCTGATTTAAGAAGACTTATTTCAGCTTCAGAAATAATTAAACTTAAATCGCATCTGTAAATACTAGCTATTTCACGTTTTGAAGTATCGTTAAACAAATACTCTAAACTAAAAGTTTTTCCTGCTTTTAATGCTAACTGCCTGCCCTTACGTAAACCATGTAAATCTTCCGTATCTAAAATTCGCAACGCATTTGGGCACTGTTCTACTACACGCCAACCAAACTGTTCTTCCATCATGAACCTATCAAAAAGAACAACATCTGGGTTTAATTTTTTTATAAATTCATCAAAACTAGAATTATTCAACTCTATAGAAACCTGATTTATACCAATACTTTCAAGATTAAAAGCATTGTCACTTTTAGCACAAGGACTTGCAAAAGTTATGTTGTAATTTTCGGATTGAAATAAGTCAATAATTTGCAACATCCTACTTCCTGCCGCCGAACTTTTAGGCTCTGGCCAAACATAACCAATAACTAATAAACTTTTATTCATAAATTTTTATTGAGGCCTTGGAGCCAAACTATATTTAAATCGTACTTGATTTGCCCATTCAACCATTTGTTTTATTTGATTATCCGAAAGTTTAGCTTCTTGATGTGTCCACGTATAAGAAGCTAAAGGCATTTCCCTAGATTCTACCATTTCTATAAGTTCTTCAATTTTATGATCTTTTTTCTTAATGGATAATCCTTCCCAATTAGACATGTTAAAATGATTTTTACCTTCATTAATATGCTCGGCTAGCCAATAGTTAACTGGAGTAATATTGTTATACCATGGATATTTAGAATGATTACTATGGCAATCGAAACAACTTCCTTGTAAAATAGCTTTAATATTTTCTGGAGGATTAGTATCACTTAAAAATGGTTCTACAGAAGCTAAATCTCCTTCATTTTTATCTGGACCAAAAAATTGAGCGACAACAAATACTATTAACACTACGAACAATATTTTTTTTATAGTTTTCATTTCTATTAATTTCAGATAATAAAAATAAGTATTTCTTGTGACTAAGGACCAACTTTACGCCGAATTAAATTACGTAAATCATTCGCGAGAAAAGCGTTTATACTATGCTAATTTAATTATTGAAAACACAGATTTACTTCCCTCTTTATTAAATATTTTATTTATGGTGGATGATAAAATATCCTATCGAGCTGCTTGGGTTTTGGAATTTGTTTGTTCTGAAAAGTTAGAAATTATCCTCCCGCTCATGGATGACTTTACAAAAAACATGCACAAAATTTACTTAGATCCGGCTGTTAGGCCTGTTGCTAAAATTTGCGAACATTTAGCCATAGCTTACTTTTCAAAACAAGAAAACAACATGCAAACAAGGTTAAGTTCAAAACACAAGGAACGAATTATTGAAACCTGTTTTGATTATTTAATTAACGACGAAAAAATAGCACCAAAAGCATATTCCATGAACACACTTTTCCTTTTTGGAAAGGAGTTTGATTGGATACACCCAGAATTAGCATTGATATTAGAACGCGATTTTCACCTACAGAGTTCAGGTTTTAAAGCACGAGCTAAACATATATTAAAGAAGATAAATTACTTCATATTTCATAATTCATAAATCGACTTTCGCAAATCATTTCCTTATCTTTGCTTCTTTTAAAAACGCATTGGATTTTTTATTAAAAATTCACTAAAACCAACACAACACATGTCTTTAACATCTTTAAATGCTATTACTCCTATTGACGGACGCTATAGGGATAAAGTAAACGAGTTAGCTCCTTATTTTTCTGAAGAAGCTTTAATTAAATATCGTGTACAAGTAGAAATTGAGTATTTTATTGCTCTATGCGAGCAACCTTTACCTCAACTTGAATCTTTTAATTCTAATTTATTTGATGAATTACGAGCAATCTATAAAAACTTCACAACTTTAGATGCTTCAGCCATTAAAGAGATTGAAAAAACTACAAATCACGATGTTAAAGCCGTTGAGTATTTTATAAAAGATAAATTTGCTGCTTTAGGTATTTCAGAATATAAAGAGTTTATTCATTTTGGATTAACATCACAAGACATCAATAACACGGCCATTCCTTTAAGCATTAAGGAGGCAATGAACGATGTTTATGTACCTGAATATTTTATTCTTCATAAAAAAATAAAAGAATTAGCTAAAGATTGGGAGAACATTCCAATGCTTGCCAGAACACATGGACAACCAGCCTCACCTACTCGTTTAGGAAAGGAAATAGAAGTTTTTGCGGTGAGAATGGAAGAGCAATTTAATTTGTTAAATGATATTCCAAGTGCAGCTAAATTTGGTGGAGCAACCGGTAATTTTAATGCACACAAAGTAGCTTATCCTAATATTGACTGGAGAGCTTTTGGTAAGAATTTCGTTCAAGGAAAACTTGGTTTGCATCATTCGTTTCCTACTACGCAAATTGAACATTATGACCATATGGCTGCTTTGTTTGACTGTTTAAAACGAATAAACACCATATTAATCGACTTAAATAGAGACATTTGGACTTATGTTTCAATGGATTATTTTAAACAAAAAATAAAAGCTGGTGAGGTTGGTAGCTCTGCTATGCCACATAAGGTAAATCCTATTGATTTTGAAAACAGCGAAGGGAATTTAGGTATAGCAAACGCTATTTTCGAACATCTATCAGCTAAACTCCCAATTTCAAGATTACAAAGAGACTTAACAGATAGTACCGTTTTAAGAAATGTAGGAGTTCCATACGGACACACACTTATTGGATTTAAATCTACTTTAAAAGGATTGAATAAATTACTTTTAAACGAAAGTAAATTTGCTGAAGATTTAGAAAACAATTGGGCAGTTGTGGCTGAAGCCATACAAACTATTTTACGTCGTGAGGCTTACCCTAATCCTTATGAAGCTTTAAAAGGATTGACACGAACAAATGAAAAAATAACTCAGACATCTATTTCAAATTTTATTGATACCTTAGAAGTCTCGGATTCTATTAAAACTGAATTAAAAGCAATTACACCTAGTAATTATACAGGAATATAAAATGATTTTAACAGACAAACAGTCATTATTAATTTGCGCTATTGTAACATTTGGATTTTCCATTTTGGGAATTATGGATGCTTTAGGCAGTTATGTGGTTGTGGCTATACTTGTAATCTTGTTTTTACTTGTGGTTGTTAATTTGTTACTGAATAAGCAATTGTTTGATAAAGATGACGATGCTGAAACTCTCAACTAATAGATTTAAACTAAACAAAAAAGGCTTCTAAAATTTAGAAGCCTTTTTTATATTTTATTTGAGGTTTATTTAAAGAACTTAATAACGTCTTCAAACTTTGAACTATCAATATCTGCCTTTTGTACAGCATCTACAAGTGTTACCATTTTTTCTGGTTTCATTTTGTTTCCTAAAATCCTAACTATACCAAACCCCATATCTTCCGAGCTTGTAAAAACTATAAACTCTTCAGCCGACTCATCATCTCCAATATACTTAACGACTATTTTTGCTGCTTTATCATTAAATTCAATTAGTTCGATATACTTTTTATCGTTCAAAATAGAATTGACTTTAGCTAGTTCGTTAACATAAACATCCTGATTGTTTTCATTGATTTTAAAACCTAGAAAATTTAACCTTTTTACCGAGTTATATGCTTCTTTCTGTTCATTTGTTAACGAGTTTTTATCCAGCTCCACTATGGTTGTAGGAATATCTGCTGAAATAAAATCTGGAGTTTCTTGGTTATCTACAAAATAGGTTTGCAAAGATTCTCCATTATTACAACTTACTAGCATAATTAGTGCTAGTAAGCTAAATAATGTTGTTTTGATTGACGAATTCATTTGTTTTATTTTTTGGTTTTCTTATCCAAATGCTCACTTCCTTGAATGTTCATTTTTTTAGTAAGCTTAGATATTTGATTTAAATCGATGTCACCTGTTAAGGATACAACCACAGTTTCAAACTCACGTTTTTCACCATTCATTTTCACATCCATATCTTTAGTAACAGCGCCTAAGCCATCAACGAACATTAAGAATTCACTTACATGATCTTCATCTCTACCTTGTTTTACATAAAAGGTCATGTTTACCCCGTTATCCTTTACCTCCATTAATTCTTCCAATGCACTTTTACGAGATTGTACCCATTTTGATACATCACTAGAAATGGTTTTACTACCCGTTGTAATAACTTTAAAACTTGTAATACTGTTTACCATTTTAATATATTCTTGGGCTTCAGGATCGTCGGAATTAATATCCATTTTAGCCAACATTTGAAACATTTTTGGCTTTATCGACACATAGGTTACATCTGGATTATCGCTGTATTTTGTGAAAATATCCTGTGCCATAGATGTTAATGGTAATAACATAATTGCCATTAAAAAATAGATTGCTTTATTTTTCATTTTATTTGTTTTTAATTTATTTATCGATTTCATTTTAATTGTTTTTAAAGTTTTATTTAAATATTATTTTGGTGGTGTTTTCCATTTCCTCTAAGTAACCAACCTTAGATACTCCATTGTCCAAATGGTTCAAATAGCTTATTTTTTCAGTTCCCTTATTTAAACTATTGGAAATTAATTCTAAAGATTTAACTACCTCGTTATAAGCCATCATTGGATCGTCAAAGGTTCCTAAATCATCGTCTTCTTGAAACAAAGGCATACTAAAGTAAAAACCTAATAATAGAACTGCTACTGCTGCTACCGAAACCCACTTATAACCGAGTGTTTTTTTAGATTTTAATGCAACGGTTTTGGTAAATGTTTCTTTTTTATTTGTTGAAAAGTAAACAAACATAGGTTTGTACATTTCTAAATGAGGTTCAACGGTTTCTTGTGAAAAGTAGTTTCTTAACTCTTTTTCTTCTTTTAAACTTGTTTCGCCGTTTTCGTACTTTTCAAGTAAGTTTTCTATATTATTTAGTGCCATAACTATGTGTATTAGTTAATTGTTCTCTTATTGCTTTTCTTGCTCTAGACAGGGCCACTCTTACTGCTGTATTATTCATGTCTAACATTTTGGCAATTTCATCCAATTCATACTGTTCTACGTCTCTTAATTGAATTACCAGTTTTTGTTGTTCTGGCAACCTTTCTATAATTTTTGCTACCCAATCTACACTGTCGTTAAATTCTATCTGTTTCTGTAATGATGTTTTTGTGTCTTCATAATTACTATGTACAATTTTTAAATTTTGAGCGTGTTTAGATTTTAGTTTATCCAAGCAAAAATTCTTGGTCATTGTCATAGAAAATGCTTCAACATTCTTATAATCTTCTATCTTTTCTTTATTGTTCCACAATTTCAACAAAACCTCTTGTGTTGCATCTTCAGCTTCTTCTTTCGAAACCAATAATCGTTTCGCTAAGCGGAAGACTTTATCTTTAAACGGCATGACAATATGTATAAATTCTGCCTGTGTCATAGTTTTGATTGGTTTTCAACAGTTGGTTTATGCCTGCTTACTATTACGACGAAACACTTGTTGTTTTGTTACAAAAAATTTTTTGTACGAGATAAAGTAAGTATTTTTATTCCAATTCTGCGGAAGAAAACCTTTTATATGAAAACTCAACGCATAAAACTACTTAGCTTATTATTTTTACTTTCCTTTATTAATGTTGGATGTTTTGAGGATTTAGACGACAATCCTCCATCAACAAAAGATTTAAACAACTTTGTATGGAAAGGATTAAACGCTTATTATTTATATAAAGAAGAAGTACCTAATTTAGCAAACAACAGATTTAACGATTCTGAATACGATAGTTTTTTAAGTAGTTTTTCTTCTCCTGAAGATTTATTTGAAAGCCTTCTATTCCAACGGCAATCCATTGATAGGTTTAGTTGGATTACCGATAATTATATAGAATTACAACAACAGTTAAACGGGAACACTTTTAATAACGGAATGGAATTTGGTCTAGTTAGATTTTCCAATACTAGCACTGAAGTTTTTGGTTACGTGCGTTATGTGTTACCAAATACAGATGCTGAAAGTAAAGGCTTAAAACGTGGTGATATTTTCCATGCTGTAAATGGCGTTTCGTTAAATATGAATAATTACAGACAACTGCTCAGCCCGAATAATTACACTATAAACCTAGCAGTTTATAATGATAATGGCACTCCTGAAACAGATGATGACACCATTGAATCTACCAACCAAAGTATTAATTTAACAAAATCGCCTTATACAGAAAATCCTGTTTTTATAAAACAAGTATTAGAAGTAGCTAACCAAAATGTTGGTTATTTAATGTACAACGGTTTTACACGAGATTTCGACTCACACCTTAACGATACGTTTGGTTATTTTCAATCACAAAACATTCAGAATTTAGTATTGGATTTACGCTATAATTCTGGAGGTTCTGTAAACACGGCTATTTTATTATCTAGCATGATTACTGGGCAATTTACAGGTCAAGTTTTTTGTACAGAACAGTGGAATAGTGAAATTCAATCGCAATTAGCTCCAAATTCATTAATTAACAATTTTACAAATACCAATAATGGAACCCAATTAAACAGCTTGAATCTAAGTAAGGTTTATATTTTAACAAGTAAGAGCACTGCCTCTGCTAGCGAGTTGGTAATAAATTGTTTAAATCCGTATATAGATGTTATTCAAATTGGAACTACAACCACAGGAAAATATCAAGCCTCAATAACACTTTTTGATTCAGCTGACTTCAGTGGGCAAAACATCAATCCAATTCACACCTATGCCATGCAGCCATTAGTAATGAAAACTATAAATGCTGTAGGAAACACAGATTATAATGAAGGACTTAATCCAGATTTTCCCGTTAAAGAAAACTATGGAGACTTAGGTGTTTTAGGAAATCCTGAAGAAACTTTATTGGCTGCTGCATTACAACACATCATTTACGGTGGAAGAATGTCTATTGAACCTATAAGTAATTTAGAAGTAATTGGAGATAGTAAGGATTTTACTCTAACAAAAAACAGAATGTATATTGACAAGAAATAATAAGGCTTGTCAGAATTTAAATTCCGACAAGCCTTTTGTTAACAATACATCTTAAAACTAACTAATTTAATTTTAGTTAAAATAAATTTTTGATGCATTCAACCCTACTTCAAAGGTATTTACTATAGATTTAGTGTTTAAATCGTAAATTATCAAATCGCTTAAAGACGCATAATCCTTCGCATCTGTTACATATAATTTATCATTTTTTACAGCCATACCATAAGGAGTTGTTGCGTCTAAGGTTAATATGGCGCTACTAGGCACTGTACTTGCTGAATCACTTAACTCAAAAACTTCATTATTGGATTGATAATAAACCTTTCCATTAGTATACCCCATAGCACTTGGGTGTACCCCATCAGCAAAACTCAATGTTTCTATAACTGTGTTTGAAGATAAATCTATTTTAGAAATAGAAGCCAGAGTTTCATCACCTGTCCATGCTGGTTTTCCTTCACATAGCACTACAAGTTGTCCTGAGTTATTGATAATCATCTCGTCTGGCATATCGTTAACTACTATTGTATTTACAGTTGAATTCGTAACGTCAATTACGGAAATAATATTATTGACACTATAACCACCTTTATGAGATACATACAATTTATTCCCAACAGCAATTATCTGCTCAGGTCCTTCACCAACAGGAATTGTATTAATAACCATGTTAGTAGATAAATCAACTACTGCAACAAAATCATCGGAAGAATCATAAGGATCACCCCAATTAGTAACATAGCCTATTCCATTAGAAAAAGCTATATATCTTGGCCGATTCAGGCCATCAGAAATAGAACCTTCTTTGATAAAAGAATAACGACCAACCACAACAACAGTATTTACATTATCTGAAACGATATAACCTTTGTTATCATTAAAACCCATAGATTGCAAATAAACTCCTAACTCCTCATTATTTACATTAAAATAGATATTGTTTTCTGAAGTGGAATAATCATTCGAAATATAAGAAACTGAAGCTGGGCCTCCTTCAGCAGTTACTAAAATACCATTTGCATAATCTCCTAAAGAAACTACTGGTGGAGTTGTGCCATCATCATTATCATTACTACAAGAAGTGGTTAAAAAACCAAATACTGCAATTAAAGTTAAAAGCTTAAATACATTTTTCATTTTGTTTTAAAAATTAAGGTTTATATAAAAATTATAATTAATTCCAGGCATGTACCTGCTTAATACAGCTTGGTAATTGATGTTAAAAATATTTTTAAATTGAAGTCCTACCGTATAATTGCGGCTTTTCCCAAATGCATATTCTGCTCCAGCATTGGATAGCAAATAAGCATCCAATATATAATTAGGGTTGTTATCTGATAAAGTAAACACCTCACCTACATACACGGTTTCATAATAGGCTGACATACGTTTATATTGATAATTCAACATAGCCGTTGCCTTATGATTTGGCACATAAATAAGCTGTTTTTCAGTGTCTTTATTTTTTGAAACCGTATAGGCATAAGTACCTCCCAATGCTATTTTATGAGATTGAATTTGTTGTTCTATATGCAGTTTGGCTTCCAATCCATAACTTAATACATGATCTGTATTTACAGGCTTCCAAATACTTCCAGATGGAAGCCAACGAATCATGTTTTTAATATCATTATAAAAACCAACTACCGAAAACGATGTTTTATTAAATGTAAATTCATTACCTAATTCTATTTGATTTGAGGTTTCTGGATTCAACTCCAAATTACCACTTCCAAACCAATACAAATCGTTATACGTTGGAATTCTGAAGTTTTTAGAGCCGTTCAAATTTATAGCATAATTAGATGTAACATGATACTGAACTCCCAAACTATACAATAAAGGACTTTCGTAATTATTAGTGATTTCTTTTCTTAAACTAGCCTCATATAAAAGCTTTTTAAATGTTTGTTTAAACAACAAGCTAAACCCTGAAATTGTTCGATTATTTTCTTCAATATTAGAACTCTCACCTGAAGTATAAGTAACATCTACAACACTTTGTAAATTAGCTTTCTTAAACACTTGATAATCTAACTGATATTTCCCTATATAAGATTTTGCTTCGCCAAAACTAAAGGTGCTTTTTTCTGAATTATGAAAATATTTATAGTTTTCCGATATATGGGCTAACCTTAATGTAGAAATAAACTTGCCATAAAAACCTTGCCACTCTAAAAGGTTTCGAGTATTTAAATCTTGATATTTTGTAGGTGTTTCAGATGGTGACAATAATGAAAAATGACGCTCAGAATCAAATAGATAACCATGAAACTTAATAACATTTTTCTTATTAATTTTATAACCAAAGTTTGCCGACAAAGTGCTGTTATAAAATTGTCCGTTTAAATTGGTTTTATCGCTATCTACATACTTATAGTCATTAGAAGAACTTGTTCTACTTAGTCCGACATCAACAGAAAATTTTTCTGAAGACACACTTCCATTATATCCAACATCCCAAGTATTAAAGCTTCCATAGCTAGCGTAAAGATTATTCTCAAAACCAGAATTAAATTTCAAATCATTATTTAAATGTACCGTACCTCCTATAGCCCCACTTCCGTATAGTACGCTTCCTCCACCACTTCTCACAGTAACATTATCGAAGCTTCTTATATTAATTGTATTAAAATCTGTCTGTCCGTTAAATTGCGAATTAATATTAATTCCATTCCAAATAACGGCAGTTTGTTGTGCAGTTGTCCCTCTAAAAGAAGGAGAAGAAACCATACCTAAACCATTTTCCTTAAAATAAATAGAAGCGTTATTGTTTAGTAATTGTGTTAAAGATGAAGCGCTCCTTAACAAAACACTATCCGTTAAAACACTAGTTAACTGCGTGTCTGAAAACGTTTCCAAATACCTATCGGTTTTTAAAACAATTTCATCAAGCTGCTGAATACTATACTCTGGTGTCTGCGACCACGCCACAACCAAAAAATTAAATACTAAAAAAGTGCTAATAAGCTGTTTCATACTCTTAAAGTTTTTTTCCCGAAAACTTTTAAATTAAGTTATTGAAAATGGCAGGTCTCCTGACTTGCGTCTTCATGTAGGTCTTCCCAGAAATAAATCCAGTGACATTGAAGTTTTACATGAAGCTTTTTAGCTTACAGTTGCGGGAACAGTTCTGGAATTAATTATTACAATTGCACCAGATTCCCATTTAATCGACTAATAAGTCGAACCAAATTTCACTGCAAAAATAGTTTAATTAAAATGAATATCTACTTGAACCTTAAAAATTATTTTTAATACGGGAGTACGATGGAAGGTATAAATCCGCTCAATTAAAAAATGAAAGATTATGATTCCAACTACTATATATATTACTAAATTTGAACCGTGGTACATGCTTTAAAATTTAGTTAAGTATGAACCTAAGAATAAATAGACAGCTATAAATGTTGCAGAAATTATGATTTTTAGATATATATTAATAAGTATTTTTGTTCTGTTTTTTAATTGTAAAAACAATAAGACGGAAACAGCAATAAAACAAGTTTCAACTACTGTTAATTTGGTTTATGCTAAAGGATTTGAAATAACACATCACGACAACTATAGTACATTAACTATAAATAATCCTTGGCCAAAAGCCGAAAAAACCTACCGTTATGCTTTAGTACATAAAAGTATGGCTCCTAAAATTTCTTTAAACAGTTCAGAGTTTGACGGTATAATTACAATTCCTATAAAGGAAATAGTGGTAACTTCCACCACACATATTCCTGCCTTGGAACTTTTAGAAGTAGAAAACACACTCGTTGGGTTCCCTGGTACTGATTATATTTCTTCTGAAAATACAAGAACAAGAATTGATAATGGAAACGTTAGAGAATTAGGCAAAAATGAAGGCATCAACACAGAAGTCTTACTTGAATTACAACCAGATGTAGTAATTGGTTTTGGAATTGACGGAAACAACAAAACCTTTGAAACTATCAGAAAATCTGGAATTCCAGTTATTTATAACGGCGAATGGATTGAATACTCTCCTTTAGCAAAAGCTGAATGGATTAAGTTTTTTGGAGCCTTATATAATAAAACCAAGGAAGCCGATTCCATTTTTAATTCAATAGAAAAAAGCTATTTAGAAGCAAAGTCTATTGCTATAGAGGCTAAAAACAAGCCCACTGTTTTAAGTGGTGCCATGCATAAAGATATTTGGCATTTACCTACGGGAACAAGCACTGAAGCTCAAATTTTAAAAGATGCCAATGTAGATTATTTATGGAGTGATACTACAGGTTCCGGAAGTATGTCATTAAACTTTGAAGTTGTTTTAGATAAAGCTCAAAATGCTCAGTTTTGGATAAATCCATCTTATTACGCTTCTTATGAAGCTTTGGAAAAAGCTAATTCGCATTACACAAAATTTGATGCCTTTAAATCCAAAAACATGTTCACTTTTGCTAATACCAAGGGATTAACTGGAGGTGTTTTGTATTACGAAATGGGTCTAGCCAGGCCTGATTTAGTGTTAAAGGACATCATTAAAATTTGTCATCCAGAACTATTAGAAAACTATACGCCATATTTTTTTAAACCCTTAGAATAGTTGCCAAAAACAAACACATATACTATTTCCTTTCTTGCATTAATTATTTTACTGATTATATGCTTTTTTATGAATATTAGTTTGGGTTCTGTTTCAATTCCAAATAAGGCTATTTTTAAAAGCTTCTTTGGTACTTTAAATCATGAACCTTGGCAATATATTATTCAAAATTATAGATTACCAAAAGCCATGACTGCTATTTTAGTAGGTTCTGGTTTAGGTATTTCAGGTTTATTAATGCAAACACTTTTTAGAAACCCTTTGGCCGGACCGTTTGTTTTAGGTATTAGCTCTGGAGCTAGTCTAGGTGTTGCTTTAGTTATTTTAGGGGCAGGTGTTTTTGGAGGAGCTTTTGCTTCCTTCTTAATTTCTAAATGGAGTATTGTAATTGCAGCTAGCTTAGGAAGTTTTTTAGTACTACTTGCCGTATTAGTAATTGCTTCTAGAGTAAAGGACACAATGGCAATTCTTATAATTGGACTCATGTTTGGAAGTATTACAGCTGCGGTTGTAAGCGTACTTTCCTATTTTAGTTCTGCAGAACAATTACAACAATACATATTTTGGGGTTTTGGAAGTTTAGGTAATTTAACTTGGAATGAACTTGCTATCTTTTTTGCTATTTATTGCTTTGGAATCTTATTAAGTATAATTTCCATAAAAGGACTAAACACATTATTATTGGGTGAGAATTATGCAAAAAGCCTTGGTTTAAATATTAAACAAAGTCGTTTTATCATCATTATTGCAACAAGCTTGTTAGCTGGAACTATTACAGCATTTGCTGGACCAATTGCTTTTATAGGCTTAGCTATTCCACATATAACAAGGCAGGTTTTTAACACTTCAAACCATAAAGTATTATTGCCAGCAGTGTTTTTGTTTGGAGCCATAATCATGTTAATTTGCGACAGTATTGCACAAGTACCAGCAAGTGACTATACGTTACCAATTAACGCCATTACTTCTTTAATTGGCGCTCCTGTAGTTATTTGGTTATTGGTTAGAAAACGTAAAATGATATTTTAATTTGAATAAAAAAATCGTGACGAACCAAACCCAACATATCATTTTAAAAACAGAGAATCTGAGTATAGGATATAAATCTAAAAAAGATAAGTCGGCCATAGCTACAAACATCAATATTGAGCTTCACAGAGGAGAGTTAATAGGTTTAGTTGGAGCTAATGGTATAGGGAAATCTACACTGTTACGAACTTTAACAAACGTTCAAAACAGTTTAAGTGGAAGTGTTTTAATTAATAATAAATTACTTTCTAATTACACTTCTGAAGAATTAGCAAGAACAATGAGTTTGGTTTTAACTGAATCCATTGTATCTAAAAACTTATCCATCTACGAATTAGTAGCCTTAGGAAGGCACCCTTATACCAACTGGGTTGGAAGCCTAACTTCTGATGACATCAACATAGTTAACCAAGCCATAAGCCTAACCAACATTGAATCCTTAAAGCATAAAAAATGTTATGAATTAAGTGACGGACAACTACAGAAGGCTCTAATTGCTCGTGCCTTAGCTCAAGACACTGACTTGATTATCCTTGACGAACCAACTACACATTTAGACATGTACCATAAAGCGTACATTTTAAAACTACTAAAAAACTTAGTAAAAGATACAGGAAAAACCATCCTGTTTTCTTCGCATGAAATTGATTTAGCTATTCAACTTTGCGATAAAATGATTGTTATGACCAACCATGAAATTGTAGCTGATCAACCATGCAACCTTATTTCAAAAGGGATTTTTAACACACTTTTCCCTGAAGATTTAATTGTTTTCGATAAGCAAACTGGAAGTTTCAAAATCAATAAATAATTATTATTCTTTAGAAATAACTTTTATTTCTTAGCTCACTTCTATGGGACTAATTCACCTTTTTTTTTAAAAAATAACATCTACTCTTATTGTTTTTGTAGGAATTTTAAGTATGTTTAAACTCTCATATTAAAACAATTACATAAAATCCTTATTAATACTCCAATAAACGTTAACCTTTACCTCCAAATAAACATATAGTTTGTAACAAAACTGGATGAAGTTAACAAATCTATACAATAACTAAACTTTATAATCTATGTCAAAAATTTTACTCTTAACCTTTTTATGCTTTTATTCAATTTCAACCTTTTCTCAATCAGAAACTAATGACTTAATTTATAGAAGAAGTTCATTATACACCTTAATGGTATCTGATAAAAACGAAGAACATTCAGAAATTATTCAAAATTCATTCATTCACTATCCGTTACCAGAAAAATTTAACTCCCACATAGTAGAAGGTAGAATTATTCCAAAAACAATCGACAATAGTTTATCAAGAAAAGAAATTAATACCGCACAACATGAAGCTATAACAGACTTCCTAAACACCAACGACATTGCAAAGTTAATGGTAGCGAAATGGTTTAACAGAAGTGAAAAAGGTGGTTTTAACATGGACCTTATCTCAAAAAGAGGTTATTATAATGCCTCCGATTTAGATGTTAAAATTGCAAATCAAACAGAGCGAGGTCTTGCATTAATTGCTGATGCAGGAGAAGAGCTTATTAACAATACTTTCGTGGTAATTAATAATTTTAAATACACGAACAAAGAAGAAGTTGCAAAAAAAACCAATAGTATCCTCTCTGCAATTTCTAGCGCAGCCTCCGAAGCAGGGAATTCCGATGTAAGCCTAATAGCAAATACAACGGCACAAGGTGTTGATGTTTTGGGGAAAGGATATATTATTAAAACCGATTCTTATTTGTATAAACTTGTATGGAATGAAGAAGTAGCAGCTATTTTTTACAATGATTTATGGACTGAAGACAACGAACTAGATCCAGAACGTGTTAAAGCATTTGACGAATCAGATATTTTTTCATTAGAATTTGTTGGGATGGAAAGCGCTTGGGCGGATTTGCAAAGCACCAAATTCACAAAACAAACCGATGAAGAATTGATTGCTACCGCCACTGTAAAAGCCTCTGATGCGGTAATAGCAAAACTTCAAAGAAGCTACGAAGTATTTAGAACAAAAACCCCTTTATTGAGTGGCGACCCTATAGCTGCCAAAATTGGTCTTAAAGAAGGTCTTGAAAAAGGTGATAAATATGCCGTTTTAGAACAAGTTATTAACAAAGAAGGGAAAACAGAGTACAAACAAATAGGAGTTATTCGAGTAGAAAAAGATCATATATGGGATAACCGCTATATGGCCACAGAAGAAAACGAATCAGAAATTGAGTACACTACCTTTAAAGGAGCGAAAAATAAATATTACCCAGGAATGCTAATTAAACAAATCAATTAAATTAAAAATCATGAAACTAAAATTTAAACATTACTTTTTATTCTTATGTCTTATCGGCTTCAGTTTTAATGCTACAGCCCAATGGAAGAAAAATAAAGCCAATGAAGATTCCAAAATCTTTAGATACGACCTCGAATGTCAAGGAATCGCAAAAAAAGGAGCAAAACTAGTAAAGGTATCTTCTTATTCTAAAAATCCAAAACACGCTATATCACGAGGTATGAAAAATGCCGTACATGGTATTGTTTTTAAAGGATATGCTGGTGGAAGTCAAGGATGCACATCGTTTAACGCCTTGGTTCCTGATGTAGAAGTCGCTATGGAACATGAAGAATTTTTCGATGCATTTTTTGCTGATGGTGGTGATTATTTAAAATATGTATCTCAAGCTACGGATGGAAATATAGCTGCCGGTGACCGTCTAAAAGTGAGTAGACGAGAATATAAAATTGGAGTTGTAGTAACTGTTCAGGTTGACCAATTAAGAAAAAGACTCGAAAAAGAAGGTATTGTTAGAGCTTTAAATGCTGGATTCTAAATCAAATTAAATTATGAAAAAAAATATTTTTATTACATTAGGACTTATCTGTTTTGTTATTTCATTAGGCTTCTCACAAGCTAAAAAGCCCACATTAATGGTGGTTCCAAGTGATGCATGGTGCAATCAAAACGGATACATGATTAGTTATAACGATCAAGGAACTACAGTTAAAATTCCAGATTACAAGAGAGCCTTTCAAGAAAACGCCGAAGTACTACAAGTTATTAGCCAAATTAATGGACTAATGTCTGAGCGAGGATTTCCTTTAAAAAACATGGAATCGGCAATTAAAACTTTAGAATCGAATGCTGCAGAAGACAATATGAGAACCTCCAAAAATTCTGGAAGCGAAGTAAATGAAAGTCCGATAGACGCTCTTAAAAAAGTTGCTAAGGCTGATATTATTTTACAACTTACTTGGACTGTAAATAAAACAGGTCCAAAAAAATCTATTTCTTTCAACTTACAAGGCCTAGACGCTTATACAGACAAACAAATTGCAACAGCTGTTGGAACTGGAGACCCTTCGTTCTCAGCTGAAACTTCTGTTTTACTATCTGAAGCAGTTTTAGCTCATATGGATAATTTTACCGAAACATTACAAATGCATTTTGATGATATGTTTGAAAACGGTAGAGAAATTATTGTTAGAATACAAACATGGGATGATTGGGATGGTGATTTAGAAACTGAATACGGAAATGACAATGAAGAATTAGGTTTTATTATAGAAAACTGGTTAGACGACAATGCTGTAAAAGGGCGTTTCAGCACCACAGACATGACTGAAACCATGGCTCTTTTTGAACAAGTTAGAATGCCTCTTTTTAATGAAAAAGGTCGAGCTATTGATGCCAGAAGATTTGTGAAAGAATTAAGCGATTACTTAAAAAACTCTCCATACAACATACCAAACAAACTCGTTATGAAAGGATTAGGACGTGCAACAATAATCTTAGGAGGAAAATAAAAATATTATGAAAAAATTTATAACACTTTTATGTTGCTTTATGGCAACTATAGTCAATGCTCAAGATAATAATTACGACATCTCCTTAGGAGCCTATATACCTAATCAAATAGAAGGTATTCCAGCTAGTGCTCATTCCATGCTTAACAATAAACTTGGACAAATTATAACTAGCAATGGAATTAGCGATGATGTTAGAAACTCAAGATTTATCATTACTCCAAATATAACTGTTATGAGTAAAGATATAATTGGAACTGCTCCATCGAAAATTGCATTAAACCTAGAGATGACCCTTTATATGGGAGATGGAATTGCTGGAAATTTATTTTCAAGTGAATCATTTACTCTAAAAGGCGTTGGAACCAACGAAACTAAAGCTTATATGCAAGCAATAAAGCAATTGAAGTCTAATAATAAAAAAGTCCAAGATTTTGTTGCCAACGGAAAAGCAAAAATAATTGATTACTACAATACAAATTGCAACCAAATTATAGCCGAATCTGAAGCATTACAACGTGTTAATAATTATGAAGAAGCTTTATTTTTATTAGTTAATGTCCCAACAGCTAGTGATTGCTTTGATAACGTAAAAGGAAAAATAGAAAGCCTATTCCAAAAAGTTATCGACAATGAGTGTTTAACTAAATACGGAGTTGCACAGGCTATTTGGGCAGCAAATCAAGATATTTATGCAGCAAACGAAGCTGGAACTATTTTATCGACAATTAACCCTCGATCAGCTTGTTTTGGAGATGTTAAAAAACTATTTTCTAAAATTGAAGCTCGTGTTCAAGATTTACAAGACAGAACATGGAAACTCCAGTTACAAGAAATTGAAATACGAAAATCAGCTATACAAGCAGCCAAGGAAGTAGGTGTCGCTTATGGTAAAAACCAACCAAATACGGTTTACAATATTCGTGGTTGGTACTAAAAGGCCATTCATAATTCAATATAAAAACGCTCTGATAGAGCGTTTTTTTTATTTCTATAAGCACATAAATACACCTTTAAGTAAGGGACTGTTACCGCTTAGGCATTCATGCTTTCAGTTGCTAAGCTTGTATAATTTTCAAACATGACAGTCGGGCGGATTAAAGCAAAGAATTTATATAAAATTTAATAGCTCGAGAATAACTAAATCAAGCTACTGTTTGGTATACAAAAATTGAATACTGTTTGGCAAGTTGCTGACATAAAAACCAACACTATCGCGCATTATTATTGACTTTAATTTAACTTCTGTCAATATTTTTTAACCTCAAGGTAAAAATTTATCTTTGAATAAACATCTATTTTTAATGATCGACAATCTTATTCTCATCCTCGCAATTCTACTTTCTGGAGGTATTGGCGCCTACCTTGGTATCGCTTTCAATAAACTAAAAAATAAAGGTGAAAAAAGCATGCTTGAAGAACGCCAGAACCAATTAAACAAATCTATAATTGATTTAAAAGAAAACATTTTTAAAATTGAAAATGAACGAAATGACATTCGTAATGACCGAGATTTTCTAAATTCTGAATTAACCAAACGTAACACAGAATACGAGAATTTGGAGAAACAACTCTTAAAACGCGATGAAGAACTAGTACTTCAACAAGAACAATTACGTAAAGACTTCGAATTGTTAGCAACCAAAATTTTAGATGAAAAGAGTGAAAAATTTACCCTTCAAAATAAAGAAAACATCAAACAAATTCTAAACCCCTTACAAGAAAAAATTCAATTGTTTGAAAAGAAAGTTGAAGACACACAAAAAGAAAGCATAAGTATGCATTCTGCTTTAAAAGAGCAGCTTTTAGGTTTAAAAGACTTAAATCAGCAAATGACTAAAGAGGCCACCAACCTTACTAGAGCATTAAAAGGTGATAGTAAAATGCAAGGAAATTGGGGTGAGCTAGTACTAGAACGCGTGCTAGAAAAATCAGGTTTAGAAAAAGATCGCGAGTATTTTGTTCAGCAAAACTTTACCCGAGAAGATGGAACGCGTGTACTTCCCGATGTCGTACTACATTTACCTGACAACAAACGTATGATTATCGATAGTAAAGTCTCTCTGACTGACTATGAACGTTTAGTGAATGCCGAAGATGACGATAGACCAATGTGGCTAAAAGCACACGTAAACTCTATTAAAAGACACGTAGACCAACTCTCTGACAAAAAATATGAAGATTTGTACGATATGGAGTCCCCTGACTTTGTCCTTATGTTCATTCCAATTGAACCAGCATTTGCTGTAGCAATAAATGAAGACAGCTCATTATACAACAAAGCCTTCGAAAAAAATATTGTAATTGTTACACCAACCACCTTATTAGCTACCTTGCGTACTATTGATTCTATGTGGAATAATGAAAAGCAACAACGAAATGCGTTAGAAATTGCAAAACAAGCTGGTGCCTTATACGACAAATTTGAAGGATTAGTAACTGATTTAACTGGTGTTGGCAAAAAAATTGATGCAGCAAAATCAGACTATTCAGCTGCCATGAATAAACTTGTTGAAGGCAAAGGAAATATTGTTGGACGTGTTGAAAGGTTGAAAAAAATGGGAGCTAAAGCAAAAAAAGCGCTTCCTGAAGTTATAATAAAACGTGCACAAATACATCATGATGACGAAGAATAAAACACATAAATTATGAGAAAATTTCTATTTATATTTTTAGCAGTAATAATTTTAGGGTTTGCCGGTTATGCTTCATTTATCTATTATGGTTCCTATAGCGAAGGGGTTCGAGCAGGTGAATTGGTTCAGTTTAGTAGTAAGGGTGTAATTATAAAAACTTGGGAAGGAGAAATAAGCCAAGGGGTTTCCGAAGGCCAACTATTTAAGTTTTCGGTAGAAGGAAAAGAAAAAGAAGTGATACAAAATTTAAAGGATTTCCAAGGAAAATACGTAAAACTTCATTATTTTGAACGTTATAGAAAAATATTTTGGTTAGGAGACACGAAGTTTTTTATTACCAAAGTAGAAGAAGATATTGAACGAAATAATAGACGCTTTTAAATGAGAGAGACTTATAAACCAGCAGCACATTCACGTATTTCAATTTCCGAATTAATGAAGCCTTCGCACTCCAATTTTAACGGAAAAATTCATGGAGGTTATATCCTTAATTTAATGGATCAAATAGCTTTTGCATGTGCCTCAAAACACTCAGAGGCGTACTGTGTTACAGCTTCGGTAGATACAGTAGATTTTCTAAACCCCATTGAGATTGGTGAATTAATTACCATGAAAGCTTCAATCAATTATGTTGGAAACACATCTATGGTTGTTGGAATTCGTGTAATTTCAGAAAATATCATTACAGGAAAAATCAAGCATTGTAATTCTTCATATTTCACTATGGTTGCAAAAAATGAAGCCAATCAATCTGTAGCTGTTCCTGGTTTAATTTTAACCAGTTCTATTGAAATTAGACGTTTTTTAAAAGCTATTGAACTTATTAAATCAAAAAACAACAGACATAAGGTACTCGATCATAAATCTTTTTCCGCAGAAGACTACCTACATATATTAAAACCTTACAAGGTTAAGGTTGAAATTTAATCAACTTAATTAGTTGACTTACAAAGTATTTAATTATTTTCTTCAGAATTTATTTTCATATTCCGTAAAATAGCGTACCTTTATTATCACTTAATAAGGTGATATTACATATTATCCCTAAATAACGTGATAATTACCATTATTCTTAAATAAGGTAATATCAATAAATACCGATTGAACTAACGTATGACAAGTGTAATAACAGGGGACATTATAAAATCCAGAAGTATAAGTAATCCAGAATTATGGTTACATACATTAAAAAACGCACTTACAACTATAGAACCAGATACTTCTTTATGGGAGATTTATAGAGGAGATAGTTTTCAAATAGAAATAAAAGATGCTAAAAAAAGTTTTGAAGCAGCCCTCTATCTTAAAGCTTGTATTAAAACCATTAAAGAATTAGATGTTAGACTAGCCATTGGCATTGGAACTAAAACTTATTCAGGAACACAGATTACAGAATCTCAAGGAGAAGCATTTCAAAATTCTGGAGAAACTCTTGAAACTCTAAAAAAGGAAAAACAGAGCCTTAAAATAAAAACACCTAATAAGCAATTAAACAAAGAATTGAATCTTTATTTTAGATTAGCTTTAGTAAGCATGGACCGCTGGACTGTAAACTCAGCCGAAATAGTAAAAGTGAGTTTAGAAAACCCAGACGCCATTCAAGAAGAGTTAGGTAAACTATTAGGAATAAACCAAAACGCTATTAGTAGAAGGCAAAAACGAGCCAATTTAGAGGAAATTCTGGAATTGGATAGTATGTATCAACATAAAATAACTCAGGAATTATGATGCTTTTAATCAAACTGTTTTTGGCGCATTTAATTGGAGACTTTGTTTTTCAAACTGAAAAATCTATAAAACAGAAAGAGAGGAAGAAATTAAAATCACCTGTTTTTTACATTCACATTGCCATTCATTTTATCTTATTAATGCTCTTGTTATGGAATATTTCACTTTGGCCAATTATTCTAACCATAACGATCTCACATTTTATAATAGACGTTTTAAAGCTTTATTTTAAAAGTAAAAAAACAAAACGATTGTGGTTTTTCCTAGACCAATTGCTACATATAATAATGATTTTTGTAGCCTACTACCTATTTACAGACAACAACCTAGATTTGTCAAAAACTTTTACTGAAGCTAACTTACTACTTATTACTTGTATACTTTTTCTAACCCAACCAACTTCCATAATCATGACGATTATTTTCAGTAAATGGAACATAGAAAAACTAACAACCGGAAATGAATCTCTTAAAGATGCAGGTAGATATATTGGTATGTTAGAACGTTTGTTGGTGTTTATATTTATAATTACAGATCATTGGGAAGCTGTTGGATTTTTAATAACTGCCAAATCGGTTTTTAGGTTTGGTGATTTAAAAGAAAGCAAACACCGAAAATTAACGGAATATATTTTAATAGGAACCCTTATTAGCTTTGGAATAGCAATTCTGACAGGAATTCTATTTCTGAACTTGATATAAACATAAAAACCATCAAATTTCTTTGATGGTTTTTATTTATTAATTCATAAAGAATATACTTATTTACTTAAATACATTTTACGTCTTGCGTATAAGTTGTAAAACTCATCATCCTTTAAACTATCTATAAACAATATACTTTCTCCTGTACTTTTCATTTCCGGTCCTAATTGTTTATTCACATTATGGAATTTGTCAAAAGAGAAAACTGGTTGCTTAATTGCAAATCCTTTTAACTGAGGATTGAAGTTAAAGTCAGTTACCTTATTTGCACCTAACATAACTTTAGTTGCGTAATTCACATAAGGTTCACCATAAGCCTTAGAGATAAATGGTACAGTTCTAGACGCTCTTGGATTAGCTTCAATGATGTACACTATATCATCCTTAATTGCAAACTGAATATTAATTAAACCAACTGTTTTTAATGCTAAAGCAATTTTCTTAGTATGATCTTTAATTTGTTGCATTACAAACTCTCCTATATTAAAAGGAGGTAAAGTGGCATTACTATCGCCCGAGTGAATTCCACAAGGTTCTATATGTTCCATAATACCAATGATGTATACATTTTCTCCATCGCAAATAGCATCGGCTTCTGCTTCAATGGCTCCATCAAGATAATGATCTAATAACAATTGATTACCTGGCATTTGTCTTAATAAATCAACAACATGCTCTTCTAAATCCTGTTTATTAATTACAATTTTCATTCCTTGACCACCTAAAACGTATGATGGACGAACCAAAATTGGGAAGTCTAATACATCTGCAATCGCAGCAGCTTCATCCGCAGTTGTTGCAATATCAAATTGTGGGTAAGGAATGTTGTTTTCTTTAAGTAAGTTCGAAAACAGACCTCTATCTTCTGCTAAATCTAAAGATTGATATGTAGTACCAATAATTTTAATTCCGTATCTATCTAGTTTTTCAGCAAGCTTTAAGGCTGTTTGTCCACCAAGTTGTACAATAACGCCTTCAGGTTTTTCGTGTTTAATTATATCGTAAATGTGTTCCCAAAAAACTGGTTCAAAATACAACTTATCTGCCGTATCAAAATCAGTTGAAACCGTTTCTGGATTACAGTTAATCATTATAGTTTCATAACCACATTCTGCAGCCGCTAAAACCCCATGAACACAACAATAATCGAATTCTATTCCTTGCCCAATTCTATTTGGACCAGATCCTAAAACAATGATTTTTTTCTTGTCAGAAACAACACTTTCATTATCTGAATAGCGCTTTCCATCTGCCGTTTCCATTTCATTTTCGAAGGTAGAATAGTAATACGGTGTTTCTGCTTTAAATTCTGCAGCACAAGTGTCAACTAGTTTATATACACGATTAATTCCTAGCTCCTCTCGTTTATTATAAACCTGGCTTTCTAAGCAATTTAACATATGAGCAATCTGTCTGTCTCCGTAACCTTTTTGTTTGGCTTCAAGCAGTAAATCACGATCTAATGTATCTATAGTATACTTTGAGATTTCTTTTTCTAGGTAATGAAGTTCTTCATATTGTTTTAAGAACCACATATCTATTTTTGTGATTTCATGAATCCTGCTTAATGGAATTCCCATTTGAATAGCATCGTAAATCACAAACACACGATCCCAACTAGCATGAGTTAACTTGCTAATTATTTGATCGTAATTTTTATATCCTTTTCCATCAGCACCAAGTCCATTTCGTTTAATTTCGAGAGACTGTGTGGCTTTATGAAGCGCTTCTTGGAACGAACGTCCAATTCCCATAACCTCTCCTACAGATTTCATTTGAAGCCCTAAGGTTCTATCACTTCCTTCAAATTTATCAAAATTCCAACGTGGGATTTTAACAATTACGTAATCTAAACTAGGCTCAAATAATGCTGATGTTGATTTTGTAATTTGGTTGTCTAATTCATCCAAATTATAACCAATTGCTAATTTTGCAGCAATTTTAGCAATTGGGTAACCAGAAGCTTTTGAAGCTAATGCCGAAGAACGGGAAACTCTTGGATTAATTTCAATAGCAATAATATTTTCTTCATCGTCCGGGCTAACTGCAAACTGCACATTACATCCTCCTGCAAAATCTCCAATACTACGCATCATATGGATAGCCATATCACGCATTCTTTGGAAAGTTTTATCGCTTAAGGTCATGGCTGGTGCAACGGTAATCGAATCACCAGTATGGATACCCATAGGATCCATATTTTCAATGGTACAGATAATTACTACGTTGTCGTTTTTATCTCGAAGCAATTCTAATTCATACTCTTTCCAACCAATAAGCGCCTTATCGATCATAACTTCGTGAATTGGAGAGATTTCTAATCCACGTGTTAGTAACTCATCAAACTCTTCTTCTTTAAAAACAAAGGAAGCTCCTGCTCCACCTAAAGTGAAAGAAGCTCTAATAACTAATGGGAAACCAAATTCCTGTGCTATTTCCTTTCCTTCCAGATAAGAAGTAGCTGTAGCTTGAGGCGCCATTGGAACCCCAATACTAAGCATTAACTCTCTAAACTTTTCTCTATCTTCAGTAATATTAATAGCATCTATATCTACTCCAATAATATCTACATTAAAGTCCTCCCAAATACCTTTTTCGTCTGCTTCTATACATAAGTTTAAAGCAGTTTGTCCACCCATGGTTGGCAAAACGGCATCGATTTGAGGGTGCTCTTTTAATATTTTAACTAAAGACTTGGTAGTAAGCGGCAACAAGTAAACATGATCAGCCATAGAAGGATCTGTCATGATTGTTGCTGGATTAGAATTAATTAAAATTGTTTCTATTCCATCTTCTCTTAAAGATCGTAAGGCTTGGGTTCCAGAGTAATCAAATTCACAAGCTTGGCCAATCACTATTGGTCCTGAGCCAATAATTAATACAGACTTAAGGTTTGGATTTTTAGGCATTTTGGTGGTAATATATTATTATTATAGTGTTTGCAAAAATACTGAATAGTAGATATAAAAAAAGGCGTTACCGTAAAGTAACACCTTTTATATATTAACAATTGTTAATCATTATCTTTTATGACTTGGATCAGAAGACACAGATATTTTCTTTCTTCCTTTAGCTCTTCTACGAGCTAATACTTTTCTACCATTGGCAGAAGCCATTCTTTCACGGAAGCCATGTTTATTTTTTCTCTTTCTCTTTGACGGCTGAAATGTTCTTTTACTCATTACTTATATCTTTAAAATCTTCTTTATTATCTAAATAACTTGTTTTGTCCCTATGTCTAAAACTGGGGGCAAATATACGAAGCCTTTTTTATTTCACAAACCTTATTTTAAAAATATTTTTTCAATAAAAATTTAGTTTCTTTGCAGTATCAAAATAACTCGTTTAAAATGAACCTTTTTGTTCTTAGATTATCACTTTGTTTTCTGCTGTTTTCAAAAGTTATATTTGCTCAGGAAACCTTAGAATACAAGCTTAATATTGGTGATAATCTGACAATTACACAAATTGCCACACAAGAAATTGTGCAAAACATGAATGGCTCTAAGCATGAAATGTTTAACAATTTAGAATGTGATTTTAATTTAATTGTCATAGCAAAAACAGACAGTTCATATGTCATTAATTTTAGTTTTAAACGACTAAAAATGAAATCCACATCAAATATTTATGGTGAATTGATGAATGTGGACACAAATACGAAGATAAAAGAAGGCGATTTTGAAGCTAAAATGTTCACTGAGTTAACTAATTCCATTTTGAAAATGGAAATGCTAAAAACAGGACAAATAATCAATGTTACTGGTACAGAGGCCATGATAAAAAAAATGGTTAATAAATCTGGAATTGAAGATGTTTTCACTAAAGAACTTCTGTTTGAATCGATTAAAAAAGAATATGGTAACGAAAGTCTTTCAAGAAGCTTTGAACAAATGACCTATTGTTATCCAAAAAAGAAAGTTTCGGTTGGTGACCAATGGACAAATAGTATTGCTGGAAATGTTAAAGCCAAAAACAATTGGACTTTACAAGAAATGAATAAAAATATTGTTTTAAGTGGCACAAGCAACATCAGCATGAATTCTCAAGAAGAATTATACATCATGAAATTGAAAGGCACACAAGAAACCCAAGTTATTGCTAATAAAAAATCAGGTTTCCCTGAACTAATAATCATTAACTCCAATACCAAAGGAACATCCGTAACGGACCAAATAAACAAACAAGAAATACCAACAACAATTATATCTAAAACAACTTATAAAACTAAAAAACATGTACAATAAAGTATTTAAATTAATTATTGCAGGATTAATAATTGCTTATGCTATTTACCAATTTATAGAAGGATTTATAGGCAATGGTATTATGTACCTTCTTTTATCTACAATTTTTATTTTTCTGTATTTTAAAAACGAAATCATTTTATTGGCCTTTTTGCGTTTACGAAAACAAGATTTTCCAGGTGCGAAAAAGTGGTTGGATAAAATAAAAAATCCTGAAACCGCTTTGGTGAAAAAACAACAAGGTTATTATAATTATCTTAATGGAATTATGGTTTCTCAAGAAAACATGAACGAAGCTGAACGCTACTTTAAAAAAGCCGTAACTCTAGGTCTATCAATGGATCATGATTTAGCAATGGCAAAATTAAATTTAGCAGGAATAGCTTTTAGTAAAAGAAGAAAAACAGAAGCTCAATTACTTTTAAGTGAAGCTCAAAAACTAGACAAACGAAATATGCTTACCGAACAGATTAAAATGATGAAAGACAATATGAAGAAAGCTCAAATGCCTAATCAACATTTTGGTGGACATAGACAACAACGTGCTGGTAAACGCAGATAGTTTATTAATATACTTAAAAAGCCATAAAGCAAAAAGCTTAACTCCAATTAAAAGAGTTAAGCTTTTTTTATGCTAAACATTTAAGCTAATATTAATTTGTTTTATAATATCCTTCCTTAGGAATTTCAATATGATATTCTTTTTGTGTCCGGTTATTTAAATGAGGTTCTCTTAACCAAGGATTATGGATTTTCAAAATTTTGTAGTTAATTCCATGGTCCTTTGCAAAAGAAGCAAAGTCTGAAATAGGCTTATCAACTTTCACTTTATAAGTTGGAATTTCTTTATACAAATCTTTCTCTCTAAAGTTAAAGCCATATTTATCCGGATTCGATAAAATTTCCTTTAAAGCTACAATTCTAAATAAATACCTTCCAGTTTCTTCCCCCAATAACAAATCATAATAATCTGTAACTCCTTGCTCTTTTAAACGTCTTGAAACCCCATAATTGCCAGCATTATAAGCTGCTGCCGCTAAGGTCCAAGATCCTAATTCTTCTTTAGATTTTTTTAAATATTGGCAGGCCACTTCAGTAGATTTTTCTAAATGGTATCGTTCATCAACATTTTCATTAATTTCCATGCCGTACTCCTTCCCTGTTGCCGGCATAATTTGCCAAACACCTCGTGCTCCCGCTGGAGAAACAACGTTAACCAAACCACTTTCTATAACTGCTAGGTATTTAAAATCTTCTGGAACACCATGTTTTTTTAGTATAGGCTCTATAATTGGGAAATACTTATTAGCTCGTTTAAACATTAATAAACCGTTAGATTGCCAATAGGTGTTTACCAAAAGCTCTCTGTCCATACGTTCATAAACATCCGGATCGTGCAACGGAAGTTCCTCGCCAGCAAAATTTAAATCATCTGGAATTTGAAGTGCATAAACATTATAATCGTTTATTAATTTCTTTTCAAAATTTTCATCTGTTGGTGCATCTTGCATCGCATAAACGAAAACCATCATTAAACTAGCTAATCCAATAAAAGCCAATGTATTTCTAACCCAATTCATCCTATGTAGTTTTTATAAATTTACTAAAACTATAGCAATTTTTAAGCCAATTTTTCCTCCAAAATTAACTTTGGTAAATTTTCATTAAACCATTTATATCTATTAATAATCATAACGTGAGTTCCTCCTTTTATTGTAATACAGTTACCAATATGTTTATGTGGAAAAACAGGGTCTTTTTCTCCATGAATATGTATAGTTCCTTGGATTGGTTCTTTCTGGTTCCAACAAACAACTTGTTTAAATGCCCAGCTTAAATAATACTTATCGGTTACTGACAGGTATTTCTTATACAAGGCTAACCGCTTTTTTATGGTAGTAGCGAAGGAATATTTAGCTAGAGTATCAAGATTACTTACCAAACTTGTAGGCATAAACTTATATGCTTTTGTAAATTTAGCTAATCTCATTCGTTTTGGTAACTCATACCTCGATTTTACACTCGAAATAATAATTAACTTTTTAACCCTCAAAAACTTACTCATTTCTTGTACAATAATACCACCAAAAGACACCCCTATTAACACTACATTATCATGTTTAATCAGTTCACTCATTCGCTTAGAATAGCTGTCAATCAACTCATTTTCAATAGGTAACAACCATTCTAACATATGCATTTTAAACTGGGTTTCAGGCAACTTAATATGTTCGAAAATTGAAGAGCTAGCTGCCATTCCAGGAACAAAATAAACATGTACTATATCTTGAGTCATAAGCATTTATGTAGTGAAACAATATTTTATATCGAAAAAATTTCGTAAATTTGCTTTACAAAACTATTGAAAAATAGTGCTTACTCCTAAATTCCTTTTAAATAAACACCTTCTTACTATGATTGAAGCATCTGAACTTATAGATAATGACTTTTTACGTCAATATGAGCTTAAAATTGATGAACATTTAGCTAAAATTGAATATTCACTACAAGAACGCAAAATATTTTTAACGAAGCTCATCATACCTGAAGAGATTAATTCTGAAGATTTTCAAAACAACTTTTTAGAAACTGTATTTAATGATATTCAAGAACGTAATTTAAGCGTAGTTCCTACTAGTCCGGAAATCGCTAAATTTGTTCGTAAAAACAGAAAATACAAACGTATGTTGCCTGTAGGGGTTAGAATATAATTCAAGCTCTAGAGTTAAACAAAAAAAATCCGAAACTTAATAGTTTCGGATTTTTTTTCAATTAACCAGTTCCTTTACAAATTCTATTCTAACTAGACCATCTTGGTCTATTTCTGTTAACTTTACTTCTTGTAAAGTGTTTACTAACTCAGGATTCCATGGATACTTCACCTTGACATAATTTTCGGTAAATCCATGAATATAGCCTTCTTTATTTTCATTTTCAAATAACACAGTTCTATGCTTTCCTAGTTGGCTTTCATAAAAAGCACGACGCTTTTTAACCGATAAGCCTCTCAACATTTTACTTCGTTTAGCTCTTGTTCTTTTAGAAACAACTCCATCCATAGTTGCTGCTACGGTATTATCTCTTTCAGAATAGGTAAAAACATGTAGATACGAGATGTCTAGCTCGTTTAAAAAATTGTATGTTTCTAAAAATAACTCATCTGTTTCACCAGGAAATCCAACAATCACATCAACTCCAATACAAGCATTTGGCATAGTTTCTTTAATCCTTGAAACACGATCAACATAAAGCTCCTTCATATACCTACGACGCATAAGTTTTAAAATGGTATTACTTCCACTTTGTAAAGGAATATGGAAATGAGGAACAAAGGTTTTACTTTTAGAAACAAAATCTATGGTTTCATTTTTTAGTAAATTAGGCTCTATGGAAGATATTCGTAATCTTTCAATTCCTTCTACTTCATCTAATCCTTTTACTAAATCCAAAAAAGTATGTTCGTGTTTTTTGTTTCCGAATTCACCTTTTCCGTAATCGCCAATATTAACACCGGTAAGTACAATTTCCTTGATATTCTTTTTTGAAATTTCTCTAGCGTTGTTAAGAACTCCTTGTAACGTGTCACTTCGTGAAATACCTCTAGCCAATGGAATTGTACAATAAGTACATTTATAATCGCAACCATCTTGTACTTTTAAAAACGCTCGAGTTCTATCTCCAAAAGAATAGCTTCCTACATAAAAATCTGCTTCGTCTATTTCACAGGAATGTACTTCTCCAAAGTCATTTTTAGACAAGTCGTTTAAATAATCTGTTATTTTAAATTTTTCAGTAGCACCTAAAACCAAATCCACTCCATCAACATCTGCCAATTCTTGTGGTTTTAATTGAGCATAACAACCTATAGCGGCTACAAAAGCATTTGGATTGTTTTTTTGAGCTTGTTTAACTATAGTTTTAAAACGTTTATCTGCGTTGTCGGTAACTGAACATGTATTTATAACGTAAATATCTGCAGGATCGTTAAAATCAACACGATCAAAACCTTCATCTTTAAAACTTCTAGCAATCGTTGATGTTTCCGAAAAATTAAGCTTACAGCCTAGTGTATAAAATGCGACTTTTTTTCTCATAAACAATTTGTATTTCCTTCACTTGGAAACGATTTGAAATTATGGACAGCTTTTAATTCAATTTCTTTAAAGCTGTACTGTTTTTGAAATAACATGATATCAACTCTTCATAAAGAGTTTGAATTTGCAAAATTAATGAAAAAGAGCGCTTTAAATTAATAAAGCGCTCCTTTTATTACACTAAACTAAAAAAATCAATTAATTCCTAATTATTTTTTTGGTTAAGCTACCTAAATCTGTAGTAACTTTTAGCAAGTAAACTCCAGACTCAAGATTAGTTAAATCTAAAGTGTTTGTATTGCCAGCCTTAATAACTTGTTTCCCTATAATATTGAAAAGCTCTGCACTTTTAATATTAGTAGAGGTTGAAACTTTTAAATTTATAAAATCATTTGTTGGGTTTGGATAAACAGAAACACTGTTTTCTAATGAATAATCATCTACACTTAATAAAAAGTCTCTAACTTCCATAACCAGGTGCATATCATTAAAGCCTATGGAGGCTAATGTTGAAGGAGTAGTTATACCACAACCAGCTGAGGAAATATAGCCTGGATTAGTTTGCCCATTTGGATTACTTCCAATTTGAAAACCAGTTGTATTATTTGGAGCAGTTCCACCAGACTCATTAGGAGTTTGTACCGCAAAAACCAATTGAGGAGCATTGACTGTAGCTGTAATTGGAACATCTACGATAGTTCCTGTAGCTGTATCATCTAAAGGCACTGAAACTCTAGCAATCTCTGTTAATGTTCCTGCAGGAAAAGCACCTCCAGTATTACTGTAAATAATAACATCAACTGCAAAATTAGGGGATGGATTTGATACTGCCTCTACACCAAAAGAAACTTCTAATACATTAAAAACAGAACCATAAGATGTGATGTCAAAAGCACGATAAAATGTATTATCAGAAACCACTCCACCTGCTGAACAGGAAACAGAGTTTAAACTAACAATTGAATTATCTGTACTTTGAGTCAAAGTGATTTGCCCAAAGGAAACCGTAGTAAGCAAAATAAATAATAATGGTAGAATGTAATTTTTTTTCATAATTTTAGGGTTTAAATAGGTTAAATTCATCGAAATATAGACTTTTAATTTTATAAATGAAATACTTTCTCATACTTTTCCTACTTTTCTTTAATTGTAATTCAAAGGAAAAGAGCTCATTAAATGTATTCCGATATAACGAACATAAAAACATAGGCTCATTGGATCCAGCGTTTGCCAAGGACAATGCTGATATTTGGGCTGTCAATCAATTATTCAATGGATTAGTCCAAATGGATGAAAATTTGCATGTACAACCAAGCATTGCAAAATATTGGGAAATTTCAGACAATGCGCATACTTATACATTTACTTTAAGAACAGACGTTTATTTTCACAAACACTCATTATTTGGAAAGGATTCTACAAGAACTGTAAATGCTTCAGATTTTGAATATAGTTTTAACAGACTCTTGGATAAACAAGTTGCTTCCCCAGGAAGTTGGGTTTTAAATAAAGTAGTTAAATTTAATGCAATAAACGACACCACCTTTCAAATAAAATTAAAACAACCATTCCCTGCTTTTTTAGGACTTTTAACCATGAAATATTGTTCGGTTGTACCAAAAGAAATAGTAGAACATTATAAATCTGAATTCCGCTCAAATCCTATTGGAACAGGCCCGTTTAAATTTAAGCGTTGGGAAGAAAACATCAAATTGGTGTTTAGAAAGAATAATTTTTATTTTGAAACTGATCAGGAAGGAAATAAGTTACCATATTTAGAAGCTGTAGCTATAACATTTCTACCAGACAAACAGAGTGAATTTCTACAATTTTCTCAAGGAAACTTAGATTATGTATCTGGTTTGGACGCATCGTATAAAGATGAAATCCTTACGGCTAAAGGAGAACTTAGAGATATTTATGTGAACGATGTAAACATGATTAGAGGACCATATTTAAACACTGAATATCTTGCGTTTTATATGGATTCTGATATACCGGAAATCCAATCTTCTTTATTAAGAAAAGCAGTCAACTTAGGCTTTGACAGACATAAAATGATGGTGTACTTACGAAACGGCATTGGAAATCCTGCTTATGGAGGTTTTATTCCAAAAGGTTTGCCGGGCTATAAAGAAACCATAGGTTTTACCTATCAGCCAGTAAAAGCTAAAGACCTAATAGAGGAATTTAAAAAAGAAACAGGAATAATCAATCCTGAAATTACCATAACCACAACTAGTAATTATTTGAGTTTTTGCGAATACATCCAACGGGAATTACAAAAAATAGGGCTAAAAGTAAATGTTGACGTTATGCCTGCGGCAACCCTAAAAGACGCTAAAGCTAATGGAAAAATTGATATGTTTAGAGCTAGTTGGGTAGCCGATTACCCTGATGCAGAAAATTACCTATCCTTATATTACTCTAAGAATTTTGCTCCTAATGGACCAAATTACACTCATTTTAAAAATGAACAATTCGACTTATGGTACGAACAGGCATTTACCGAAACTAATACGATAGAAAGAGAAAAATTATATTCAAAAATGGATAGTTTGGTAATGGATCAAGCACCTATAGTCCCATTATTTTATGACGAAGTTGTCCGCTTTACAAGAAAAAACATAGAAGGCTTAGGTATTAACCCAATAAACTTATTGGATTTAAAACGTGCTTCAAAAACAAGTTCACTAAAATAACCCCTATTATAAAGCTACCATGATTATCTTGGTTAGAAAACTAATCTTCAAAAACACTTAGATTGTCCTTGTTTTCCACTTGAATTTTTTCTGTAACCAAACCTAAAATAATTAGGTAATGAGAAATACTATATAATAGTATCAATATCGCATTTTCTTTAACAAAACCCGTATTATAAAATATATCTAAAATAGCCATTGTTTCTGCTACAATAGATAGTGTAACTCCTATGGCTACAAGCAAATAGCTTCTATAATCTACTTCTGATTTTCTTAAATACACAAACTGCGCTATAATCATAGTCAAGAAAAGAAATAGCAATACAGGGATTAAAAAATAATCTAAATTGTCATAAATTAAATTAAATAACACGAGTATATATAAGAAACAAAAACTTAAAATAGGAAGCAATCTTATTAAATTAAAATCATTCTGATTAGAGAATCTAAATATGTAGAATATTTTAACCATGGTAAAACAAAAAATAGAGAAAGAAAGAAAAGTCACAACCTCCCTATAAACAACAAACATTTCACCAACTAGCAAAAACAACAAAGCCATAATTACATAGAACCGCCTATTCTTAGACTTTTCATTATTATTAATGATATAAAAAAGGAACAATAAAATTAACATTAAAGGTTTTGAAAAAAACCTAAAATTAATATTATCAAAATTGAGTTTTACAATTATATCTAATAAAAGTAGTGAGAAGTATAAAACTGAGAAGTAAAGTTTATTTTTTAAAATAAACATCATGTATGCGGCTATTAGTTTAACTACCTAAATTTAAGTAAATAAATTTTCTTTCTATCAAAAATCAGACAAGAAACTTATATACCAACAATTAAGGTTTAAAGTTAATTTATAAATTAAGGCTTGCCTGTATTCTAAATCATGAATATGAATAAGCCTTTTAAAATATTTTATTTATAAAGTTGTTCCTATTAACTATTACGAAACTTTTTAGTTTCATCAAAAATATGTTCTAAAATAGCAGCATCAACATCCGTAAACTCCACATTTCTTCTAGACATTACAACTTCAGCAACTTCAAAAGCTTTTTTGGTTAAATAAGTTGTAAATCCAGAACTTCCGCCCCAAGAAAAGCTTGGAACAAAATTCCTTGGAAATCCACTTCCAAAAATATTAGCACTAACACCAACTACAGTTCCTGTATTAAACATGGTATTAATACCGCATTTACTATGGTCACCCATCATTAAACCACAAAATTGCAGTCCGGTTCTTGCAAAACTTTCGGTTTCATAATCCCAAAGTCTTACCTCTGCATAATTATTTTTTAAATTAGAATTATTAGTATCGGCTCCCAAATTACACCATTCTCCAATAACAGAGTTTCCTAAAAATCCATCATGACCTTTGTTTGAGTATCCAAAAATAACAGAATTATTAACCTCACCTCCTACTTTACTATATGGTCCAACTGTTGTTGGTCCATAAATTTTTGCAGCTAGCTTTACTGTTGCTCCTTCGCATAAGGCAAAAGGACCACGAATTATACTGCCCTCCATAATTTCAGCATTCTTACCTATATAAATAGGACCATTTGTAGCATTAAGTGTTACAAATTCAAGCTTCGCTCCTTCTTCTATGAAAATAGAATCAGCTTTAATAGTATTTACCGACGTAGGAATAGGTTGAGATTCTCTATTATTAGTAAGCAAATCGAAATCTTCTTGAATGGCTTCTCCATTTTTCGAAAAAATATCCCAAGTATGTTCAATTTTTATTAAATCGTCATTATACTCAATTGCTTCATAATCATCAAAGTCAATATCATCTTGAGTATCTTTGGCGTAAAAAGCTATAACATCTTCATTATAAAATATAGCTTGATTCGCCTCTAAATTCTTAACCATTTCAGCCAAAGTTTGATTTGGTAAAAAGGAAGCATTTATCATGATGTTTTCGTCCATTTCAACCATAGGATATTTATCGGACAAATAATCTTCGGTAACTGTAGTGGTAGTGTAATCCAGATAAGCTTCCCATTTTTCCCTAATAGTTAAAATACCTATTCTTATATCTGCTACTGGACGAGTAAAAGTAAATGGCAATAAATTATTACGGGACGGACCATCAAATAGAATATAATTCATGATAAACTAAGAATTTTAGAGTGACTCCTTGCAATAATTAGAAAGGATTACATCAAAAGTAACTTAAATAAAGAAAACTAAAAAAGCCTTAGAGATAAATCTTAAGGCTTAATTGAAATATGTTGAAACTAAGTTTATTTTTTAAACTTAGCGTATTTAGTTTTAAATTTATCGATACGACCCGCAGTATCAATTAACTTAGATTTTCCAGTGTAAAATGGATGAGACGTTCTAGAAATCTCCATTTTAATTAATGGATATTCTACTCCATCAACTTCGATAGTTTCATTTGTGTTAGCAGTTGATTTTGTTAAAAACACGTCATCATTAGACATATCTTTAAACGCTACTAATCTATAATTTTCTGGATGTATACCTTTTTTCATCGCTAATTGCTTTAATTGTATTCTATTTTCGAGGTGCAAATTTAACCATTTTTTACTAATGGGCAATACTTTTGATTTTATTTTTCAATATTAATTATTTTTTAAAATTTTAGGTGTAACGTTTCACTATATTTGTTTACTAATTAACCGTAAAAATAATAAATTTTTAACCAATATGGAAACTTCAATTAAATCAAATTCAATTAACTATGGCTTATATTTAGGTGCCGCTCTATCTCTATTTACCGTTTTTGCCTACGCAGTAAATTTAGATTTATTTACTAAGTGGTGGTATGGTATAGCACTTATGATTTTAGTAATTGTTTTTGGTATCATTTCTAGCATGACTTCAAAAAAACTTAAAGGCGGGTTTATAAATTTTAAAGAAGCCTTTACTTCATACTTTATTGCTATTGCCTTAGGTATTGTAATAAGTTCAGTTGTAAGTTTCCTTGTATTTAATGTTATAGATCCTGAAGCTGCTAAACTTTTACAAGAAAAAATCTTGGATTCGCAAGTAACTATGATGCGCGGATTTGGTGCTCCTGAAGATGCTATAGCAGAAGTAGTTGAACAATTAGAAAAAGAAGAAAACATGTTTGCCTTATCTAAGGTCTTACAATCTATAGCATTTCAGTTAGTTGGATTTAGTGTTGTTGGACTTATTGTAGCGCTTGTAGTAAAAAAAGAAGATCCTCAAGCTTAAATAAATTCTTTACTTTTGAGCCTAGAATCTTGAAATTATATATATGAACATATCAGTAGTCATACCACTACTTAACGAACAAGAATCCTTAAAAGAATTACATGATTGGATTGCAAAAGTTATGCAATCCAATCATTTTTCTTATGAAATAATTTTTATTGATGATGGTAGTACAGACGACTCATGGAAAACAATAGAAGAATTAGCGCAAAAAAATTCTAACGTAAAAGGAATTCGGTTTTTAAGGAATTTTGGAAAGTCGCAAGCTTTACATGCCGGCTTTGAAAAAGCTCAAGGTGAAGTTATCATTACAATGGATGCAGATCTTCAAGACAACCCTGAAGAAATCCCTGAGCTGTACAACATGATTGTTTCCGAAAATTACGACATGGTTTCAGGATGGAAAAAGAAACGTTACGATTCTGTTCTTTCCAAAAACCTACCTTCCAAATTATTTAATTACGCAGCTCGAAAAACATCTGGTGTAAAACTAAACGACTTTAATTGCGGTTTAAAATCGTACCATAGAGATGTTGTTAAAAACATAGATGTTAATGGTGAAATGCACAGATACATTCCTGTTTTAGCAAAAAATGCTGGCTTTAATAAAATTGGTGAAAAAGTAGTGCAACATCAAGCTAGAAAATATGGCGAAACAAAATTTGGGATGGATAGATTTATTCATGGTTTCTTAGACCTTATTACTATTTGGTTCTTGTCTCGTTTTGGCCGTAGTCCTATGCATCTTTTCGGTGCTTTAGGTGTTCTAATGTTCGCTATAGGCTTTGTTTTTGCTACTTATCTTGGTGTAGATAAACTTTTCTTACATCCAGACGGACGCTTAATCACTCAACGTCCACAGTTTTATATTGCACTAGTAACCATGATTATTGGAACCCAATTTTTTGTAGCTGGTTTTTTAGGTGAAATTATACTTAGAACAAAGCAGGACAAAAAACGTTATCTAATTAAAGACGAACTCAATACCTAGACATTAGGATAATTTAAAGAGCAATTTCAAGTTATCTTTTTTGAAATCCTTATTTTTGCATCACATTTTTTTGAATATGACACAGATAGAACCTGATTTATTAGAAAGAATTAATACATGGTTAACTCCCACTTTCGATAAAGACACTCAAGACAACATAAAAAATCTAATTGCCAATAATCCAACAGAACTTAAAGAGAGTTTTTACAAAAACCTTGAGTTTGGAACAGGTGGTATGCGTGGAATTATGGGTGTTGGAACCAACAGAATTAATAAATACACACTTGGAAAAAACACACAAGGATTAAGCAATTATCTGCATCAGTCGTTTCCAAATGACTCAATAAAAGTAGCTATTGCTTTCGACTGTAGACATAACAGTCAATCTTTAGCAAAGCTAGTAGCGAATGTGTTTTCAGCAAATAACATTCAAGTGTTTTTATTTGAAGACTTACGTCCAACTCCAGAGCTGTCCTTTGCATTAAAACATTTAGGTTGCCATTGTGGTATTGTATTAACTGCCTCTCACAATCCACCTGAATACAATGGTTACAAAGTTTATTGGCAAGATGGTGGTCAACTTGTCCCACCACAAGACGCTGAAATTATAAACGAAATTAACAATCTAGAATATTCCGAAATTAAGTTTGAGGCTAACGAATCCCTTATTAAATATATAGGTAAAGAAGTAGATGACGTATTTATTAAAGCTTCCGTAAAAAACGGTAGTTTTAACACACCTCAAATGGATAAAAATAATTTAAAAGTTGTTTTTACTTCATTACATGGAACATCTATTACTATTATCCCTGAAACTTTAAAACAGGCCGGATATAATAACATTCATATAGTTGAAGAACAAGCTAAACCTAATGGCGATTTCCCAACAGTAAAATCTCCAAACCCAGAAGAACCAGAAGCCTTAAAAATGGCGTTAGAACTAGCGGATAAAGTTCAAGGAGATATTGTTATTGGTACAGATCCAGACAGCGATAGAATTGGCGTAGCTGTTAGAGATTTTAATGGAGACATGATTTTACTTAACGGAAATCAAGCCATGTTAATGATGACCGATTTCTTATTAAAGCAATGGAAATCTGAAAGAAAAATTAGAGGAAAGGAATTTATTGGATCAACAATTGTTTCAACTCCAATGATGTCCGTTTTGGCAGATGCTTACGGAGTAGAATGTAAAATTGGCTTAACCGGTTTTAAATGGATTGCCAAAATGATAAAAGACTTCCCTGAATTAAATTTTGTAGGCGGAGGCGAAGAAAGCTTCGGATTTATGGTTGGCGATTTTGTTAGAGATAAAGATGCGGTAACGGCTTCATTACTTGCCTGCGAAATTGCAGCTCAAGCCAAAGCTAAAGGTTCTTCATTTTACAACGAATTAATTCAATTATACATAACACATGGGTTTTACAAAGAGCGCTTAATTTCAATAACCAAAAAAGGTATTGAGGGTGCTCAGGAAATCAAACAGATGATGATTGATTTTAGAAAAAAACCACTTTCGGTTATTAATAATTCTAAAGTAACGAAAATAGAAGATTACCAAAGTTCAATAGCTACAAATCCAATAAATGGAACCGAAGAAACCATTTCTATTCCAAAGTCTAACGTATTAATATATTATACCGAAGATGGTAGCCAAATAGCTTTACGACCAAGTGGAACTGAACCTAAAATAAAATTCTACATTAGCGTAAACACAAACTTGAAATCTGCTTCAGAATTTATTGAAACAGAAAAACAGTTGGAAACCAAAATTGATGGAATTATTAATGATATGCAATTAGTATAATGAAAAAAATAATACGTCAACTATTACCTTTTGTTAAGAAGTTTAAGATACATGTATTCTTAAATATCTTTTTCAATTTACTTTATGCTTTATTCAGCTCCTTAGCATTCGTATCATTAATTCCTATGTTAAATGTTTTATTTGATAAAACAACCATAGTAACAAAAGCACCAGTTTGGAAAGGGATTGGTGATCTTAAAAATTATGGTCAAGACTTTCTAAATTATAAAGTAAGTGGTTTTTTAGTTGATGGAAACGAACAAATGGCTTTGGTAATTGTTATTGCCATAGTTATTTCAACCTTTTTGTTAAAAAACATGTTCGGTTACTTTGCCATGCAGCATGTTATGTATCTTAAAAATGGAGTTCTAACGGCTTTAAGAAAAGATATGTATCAAAAAATAATTCAATTACCCTTAAGCTTTTATTCCAAAAGACAAAAAGGAGATGTTATGGCTCGTATTTTAGGCGATATTAACGAAATGCAAAACTCCTTTTTTATCATTTTAGAACTTATAGTTCGAGAACCATTAACAATTATTTTCTCACTCGCTCTAATGTTTACAATCAGCTGGGAACTATCCATCTTTGTATTATGTTTTATTCCTATTGCTGGAATTATGATATCAAGAATAGGGAAAAGTTTAAAGGGCAATTCTCTAAAAGCACAACAAGAATCTGGGAAATTAATTTCAATTGTGGAAGAGTCCTTAACAGGGTTGAAAATTGTTAAGAGTTATAATGCCGAACCTCTTTTCACTAAGAGTTTTACAAATTCAGCAGACAAAATTTTAAAATTATCTAACAAGATTGGGTTAAAGAACAACTTAGCAGGTCCGGTTAGCGAAGTACTAGGAATTGCAACTATAGCTGTTTTATTATGGTATGGAGGTAAACTAGTATTAATAGATAAAACCATTGAAGGAACAACTTTTATAGCATTTATGGGGCTAGCTTATGCTATTTTGACTCCTGCAAAAGCCATAAGTAAAGCATCCTACAAAGTGAAAAATGGAATGGCAGCAGCAGATCGTGTATTTGAAATTTTACATGAAGAAGATGGTATGAAAGACAAACCGGATGCTGTAGAATTAAATGATTTCAAAAAGAGTTTAACTGTTCATAACATATCCTTTAAATACGACAACGAGCCTGTACTTAAAAATTTTAGTTTAGAAGTTGAAAAAGGTAAAACTGTAGCTCTTGTGGGGCAATCCGGAAGCGGAAAAAGTACCATTGCCAACTTAGCTACACGTTTCTACGATGTAAATGATGGCCACATTGCTATTGATGGTATAGATATTAAAAACATTACCAAAAAATCTTTACGAGCCCAAATGGGATTAGTTACTCAAGATTCTATTTTATTTAATGACTCCATTAAAAACAATATTTTAATAGGAAAACCAGATGCTACAGATGCCGAAGTAATTGAGGCTTTAAAAATTGCGAACGCTTGGGAATTTATTCAACAACTACCTAATGGCATTGAAACAAATGTTGGTGATGCTGGTAACAACTTTTCTGGAGGACAAAAACAACGTTTAAGTATTGCCAGAGCAGTCCTAAAAAACCCACCAATCATGATTTTAGACGAGGCAACTTCCGCCTTAGACACAGAAAGCGAACGACTTGTACAAGTAGCTTTAGAAAACATGATGAAAAACAGAACGTCCATTGTTATAGCACACAGACTATCAACCATTCAAAATGCCGATAACATTGTAGTTATGCAAAAAGGTGAAATAGCTGAACAAGGAAAACACAACGAACTAATGGAAAGAAATGGTATCTACAAAAAACTAGTAGATATGCAAAGTTTCGAATAATAAGAAACCGAAAAAAGTTAGTATAAAAAAAGGACAATAGGTAAATATTGTCCTTTTTTGGTTAGGTTAGATATGGAAAAATCCAATCTTAATTCGTTGGTTAGTTATTGTAAACATAAAACAAAAAATTATGTTAAACAATCGTTTATTACAATTCCTTAATCAAAACACCTATTTTGTTAACAATAATTTAATTAAAAATTTGATTTACTTAATTTTAGTATTTTATCCGTTTTTAAAATTAAACCATTAGTACCAAATATGGTCTAACAATAAAATTACCAGGTGGCAGACGAATCCAAACTTATAGAGCAACTACAATCCAACCAGGATAAAAATGCTGCTTTCAAAGAACTGATTTCTCTTTATAAAGAGAGATTGTATTGGCATATTCGTCATATAGTCAAGTCGCACGATGATACTGATGACGTACTTCAAAATACTTTCATTAAAGTTTTTAAAAACATTCAAAATTTCAAGGGAGACAGTAAATTGTATTCTTGGATGTATAGAATAGCAACAAACGAAGCCTTAACTTTCATAAAAAAAAGAGCTAAAGAATTCCAAATTTCAACAGAAGAGGCACACCAATTAGCTTTAGACAACTTAAAAACAGATGTTTATTTTGAAGGCGATAAAATTCAACTTAAATTACAAGAAGCCATTGCTACTTTACCAGAAAAACAGCGTTTGGTATTTAATATGAAATATTTTCAAGACATAAAATATAAAGATATGTCTCTTATTTTAGATACTAGCGAAGGTGCTCTAAAGGCTTCCTATCATATTGCTATAAAAAAAATAGAAGACTATTTAACTAACAATTAAACCTTTAGTATAAAAATTAGTCTAAGTAATAACGATGAAAAATAATAAGCTACATAATATTAAGAATTCTGGTTTTAAAACCCCAGAAAATTACTTTTCTAATTTAGAAGATAAAGTTATGTTGCAGGTGCTATTAGAAGAAAAAATAGACCGAACAGCTTTTAAAACTCCAGATAATTATTTCGAATCACTTGATAACAGAATTATCAGTCAAGTATCGAAAAAATCTGAAACAAAAATTATTTCTTTACCTACAAAACGTAAAATTATTGCTCTTACTGGAGTGGCTGCTGCTATTATATTACTTTTTAATCTTAACTTATTTAATAACGAATTTTCTTTTAGCTCAATTGATAATGAAGTACTCGAGAATTATGTATCCAACCAAGAGTTTGAGGAGTTTGATCTGGAGACTGTAATTATTAAAGACATAGATATTTCATCTTTCATTAAAGAAGAATCAATTAGCGATGCTTCTTTAGAAAATTATTTATACAACGTATCAGAATTAGAAGATTTTATTTCTGAATAATATAACAAAAATGAAACATATCAGCATTTTAATTCTATTTATCACTATAAGTTTAAACACTTTTGGACAAGATAGAAATGAGAGAATAAAAGCTCTTAAAACAGCTTATATTACAGAACAATTAGAACTAACAAAGGCTGAAGCCGAAAAATTTTGGCCTATATACAATGCCTTTGAGGAAAATAGGTCTGAATTAAGAGATGAAGCCCATAAGGATATAAGTAATGAAGATTATTCTAAATTAACAGAAACTGAAGCCAAAGCAATACTTGCTGACATGATAACTTTAAACAACCGAAGAAAAGACATTTACAACAACCTTATTTCAGATTTAAAGAAAGTTATCCCTTCTAAAAAGATTGTACTTTTAAAACAATCTGAATACCAATTCAATAAAAAAATGTTCGAGGAATATAGAAAAAGACATCACCAAGAATCTAAAGGAAAATAAAAAAAAGAAGCCAATTGGCTTCTTTTTTTTATTTAAAAATCAACTTACTAATTCTTCCTTGCCCGGCAGCATAAGCAATACTATCATTTAGAAATCTTAAAGTATAAAAACCTTCTTTACTTATATTTTTCCACGACAAGCCACCGTCGTTACTATAATCAATACCCTTAAAACCGATAGTTACTAACTCCTTCCCTGCTCTATTTGGGATGTATTGCACACAACTTCTATAACCTGGATCCTGTCCCTCTGATACAAGTTCCCATGTTTTCCCACCATCTTTAGTCCTCATTTTATTAGCTGAGTTATCATCTGGATTTGTATAATCGCCACCAATAGCAAATCCGTTCATCTCATCATTAAATGCAATGGAATAAATTCCTTCTGTTTCCTTATCATTCACAATTGGAGAGTCCATTATCTCCCAAGACATTCCCTTATCTTCAGAATAATATACTCTTCCAGCAGTTGTACCAATCCAAGTATTATTTCCCACTACAGCAATATTGGTATTACTTGCAGCAAAAGCACCTTCAGTTTCTAATATGGTTGGAAAGGCAGAACAAGGAACCTTCTTCCACGAATTACCTCCATCTCTAGTAATAATTATATTTAAACACCCTTCGGTAGAATCTCCAATTGCAATACCTTCTTGATTATTCCAAAAAGTCATAGCATTATAAAATGCTTTCGGATGCTCATCTAAAAACACTAAATCCATGCTTCCATGATCTCCTGTTTTAAAAAGTAAACCTGGACTTTCTACACTTAACATAAAAAAGTCACTAGTAGTATGTGCTACAGCTCTAAATTGAAGTGGCAAAGAATCATACTCTTGTTTAGATAATTGCCAGCTTTTTTTATTGGAATCATAAAGTCCAAAAGCTCCATTATTAGCCGCAAAGGCAAGACTTTTATCGTCAAGAATTTCAATAGCCCGAATACTTAAAAGTGAATCTTCATAAATGGTTTCAATTTCAACTTTATTGAAATCTCTAGGAATAAAGCTTTCCTTTTCTTCACAAGAAACAATTAACGAAACAATAATAAAACTAAAATATCGAATCATATTTATACAATTAATTAAGTAAATAAAAGTAGTTTATTAAGCGGAACTAAACAACATTTAATGATTAGAACGTCAAGAGAAGCGAGAATCATTTAACAATAAAAAAAACATTCGTGAATTAACGCCAATTAACGTAACTTTGCAAGCTTATAAAACTAGAAATGAGATTACACAGGAATTTATGTTTTGCAACAGTCGACGGTTTGTTACAAATCTTTAACGAAGACTTTTATGCAGATAAAGTTATCCAACAATTATTAAAAAGAGACAAACGATGGGGAGCAAGAGATCGAGCATTTGTTGCTGAAACCACCTATGATATAGTAAGATGGAAGCGTCTTTACGCTGAAATTGCAGACGTCAAAGAACCTTTTAATCGCGACGATATTTGGCGTATTTTTGCTGTTTGGGCAACTCTAAGAGGTATTAAACTACCTGATTGGAGCTATTTTGAAAAAACACCTACAAGGAAAATTAAAGGACGTTTTGATGAACTTTCTAAAATTAGAAAATTCAAAGAATCCATTCCAGATTGGTTAGATGAATTAGGAGAGAAAGAACTTGGAAAGGAAGTTTGGACAAAAGAAATAGCTGCACTTAACGAGCAAGCAGATGTTATTTTAAGAGTAAATACGCTTAATACTACAAAAGAAAAATTACAAGCAGAGTTATTTGATTTGGATATAGAAACCGAATCAATTAAAGATTATCCAAATGCTTTAAAACTAAAAGAACGTGCAAACGTATTTACAACAGAAGCTTTTCAAAAAGGACATTTTGAAGTTCAAGACGCATCTTCACAATTGGTTGCTGAATTTTTAAATGTAGAACCAGGTATGCGTGTTGTTGATGCTTGCGCTGGCGCAGGAGGAAAAGCCTTACACATTGCTTCTCTTATGGAGAATAAAGGTCAAATTATTGCCTTAGATATCTACGATCATAAATTAAAAGAATTAAAACGTAGAGCTAAACGAAACGGCGCCTTTAATATAGAACCTAGACATATAGATTCAACCAAAGTCATAAAAAAACTTTACGATAAAGCTGATCGGGTTTTAATAGATGCTCCGTGCTCTGGATTAGGCGTGTTACGTAGAAATCCAGATGCAAAATGGAAATTACAACCAGAGTTTATTGAAACAATCAAAAAAACCCAGCAGGAAATTCTTCAACAGTATTCTAGAATGGTTAAAGCAGGAGGACAACTTGTTTACGCTACTTGTTCTATTTTACCTTCAGAAAACAAAAACCAAGTAGATTTATTTTTAACATCTGAAATGGGAAAAGATTTTACCTTTGTAAAAGATCAAAGTATTTTAGCACATAAATCTGGTTTTGACGGGTTTTACATGGCTTTATTAGAAAAGAAGAAATAAAACAATATGAGACACATCTACCTTATTTTAACACTTATATTTTCATTAAGTGTTTCCGCTCAAATTCCTGCTGATTATTATAACTCAGCAACTGGAACAGGTTTTACCTTAAAAACTCAATTAAAAAATATTATAGCGAATGGCCACGTAGCTCGTTCTTACGATCAATTATACGATGGTGCAGGAATTTCTAATTCCCAAGGTTACGTTGACACACATTCTGATATTAATGTAACTGGAGGAGCTAATTATGAAAATGACGGAACGGTTTTAGATTTTTATTCTGAAAACCCTAATGGACCAGACCCATATAACTTCACACATAATGTAGATGAAGGTGGAAACCAAACGGCTGAAGGAGACTGCTATAATAGAGAACATATTGTTCCACAATCTTCTTTCAACAGTAATTCACCAATGCAAAGTGATATTCATCATGTAATCCCTACGGATTGTCGTGTAAATAATTACAGAAGTAATTATGCATTTGGAATTGTTGGTAACGCAACACGAACTTCTCTAAACGGATCTAAAGTTGGAACCAGTGCTATGCCTGGATATTCTAGTGTTGTTTTTGAACCTATAGATGAATTTAAAGGAGATATAGCAAGAGCTATCTTATACTTTGCAACTCGTTATGAGGATAACATTCATAACTATACTAGTTTTGATATGTTTAATGGTAGTAATGACCAAGTATTTCACACTTGGGCTATTGATGTACTTTTAGATTGGCACTATAACGTAGATCCGGTTGATCAAAGAGAAAGAGAAAGAAATAAAGCTGCATACAACTTTCAAGGAAATGCAAATCCATTTGTAGATCATCCAGAATATGCAAACATGATCTGGAACCCGAATCCAGATACTGAAGCGCCGACAGCTCCAACAAATTTAACTGCTTCCAATCCAACAGACAATTCTGTATATTTAAATTGGACAGCTTCTACAGATAATATTGCTGTAACTTCCTATGATGTTTATGTAGATGGTACCAATACCTTTAACACAAATAACACAAGTTTTACTGCAACCGGCTTAAATGCTTCTACAGAATATTGTTTTACTATTAAAGCGAAAGATGCTGCTGGAAACCAATCAGATTTTAGTAATCAAGCTTGCGAAACTACTACCAATAATGGTACTGGTACAGATTGTTTAGTCGAAACTTTTGAAAACATCCCTGCAAACTCAGGTTCCTATGCAGACAGATCTTGGACTGGCGACGATGGTGGAGCATGGACTGCAACTAAAGCAAGAACTGATGAAACTATTGTAGGTAAAGCTATAACTATTGATGTTAGAAATAATAATGGAGGTTCATTAACTTCCCCAACTGTAAACGGAGGTATTAATGAACTTACAGTTACAACTCAAAGAAAATATGGCGGTTCAAATGGTAATTTAGACTTATTTGTTAATGGTGTTTTAAAAGGTTCAATTCCTTACGATACGAATCCTATAACAACAACAATTTCAGGAATTAATGTTGAAGGAAATATAACGGTTGTTATATCTGGAGTTAATGGTGACCGTGTTGCAATTGACAATTTATCATGGAATTGCTCTACTATTGGCGTCGAAGATTTCACTTTAAATGGTTTGTCCATTCATCCAAATCCAGTTGATAATGTTTTACATATTCAATTTAAGGATTCGAAAGAAACTCAAGTTGACATATTTGATATTCTAGGTAAAAAAGTTTTCACAAGAACACTACAGCAATCCCAAAGTATTCAGCTTGACAATTTAAAGTCTGGTATTTATATCATGAAGTTGACTCAGGGCAATACAAGCATAACCAAGAAATTAATAAAAAAATAAGCAATAAAGCGACTTTAACGAGTCGCTTTTTTTTTGTTCAAAACCTAATATACAACCCTAAATATTCAACAAATTAAATAGTAATTATTACGTTGAAAAAGGGTAAATTTGCATTTTAAACACAACTCTAATTTATACATAATGATTCATTTCTTCGGAAACCAAAACAGTAAAGTATTTGCTGTTCAAGCAACAAAAGAATTATCAACTGAAACCATCTCTAAATTGACATGGTTATTTGGCAACCAACCTAAAATAGAACAAGCATCGCTAGATGCTTTTTTTGTTGGTCCACGTGCTGCCATGATTACCCCTTGGAGTACAAATGCAGTAGAAATTACCCAAAACATGGGAATTGAAGGCATAATCCGTATAGAGGAATTCCTAATGGTATCTGAGGATTTTAAGGAATTCGATCCTATGATTTCAGAAAAATACCAAGGCTTGAATCAATCGTCTTTTGATATTAATATAAAACCTGAAAACATTCTTTATATTGAAGATATTTCAGCATACAATCAAAAGGAAGGTTTAGCTTTAAACGATGAAGAGATTGAATATCTTGAGGGTGTTTCTAAAAAGATAGGCAGATCATTAACCGATTCGGAAGTGTTTGGGTTTTCTCAAGTAAATTCTGAACACTGTCGTCATAAAATCTTTAACGGAACATTTATAATTGATGGCGAAGAAAAACCAACTTCCCTTTTCAAATTAATTAAAGAAACATCCAAGCAACATCCTAACGATATTGTTTCAGCATATAAAGACAACGTCGCTTTTGTTAAAGGTCCAAGAGTAGAACAATTTGCGCCTAAATCTGCAGATAAACCAGATTACTACCAAACAAAAGATTTCGATTCTGTTATTTCTTTAAAAGCAGAAACTCACAACTTTCCTACAACTGTAGAACCTTTTAATGGTGCTGCTACAGGTACTGGTGGCGAAATTAGAGACAGGCTAGCTGGAGGAAAAGGTTCATTACCATTAGCAGGAACTGCTGTTTATATGACATCTTATTCAAGATTGGAAGAGTCACGTCCTTGGGAGCAAAAAATGGAAGCCCGTCCATGGTTATACCAAACCCCAATGGATATCTTAATAAAAGCTAGTAATGGTGCATCAGACTTCGGAAACAAATTCGGTCAACCTCTTATCTGTGGTTCTGTTTTAACTTTTGAACACGATGAAACTGAAAGTACTATCATAAATGGAGAAAAACGATCTAACAGAAAACTTGGTTACGACAAAGTAATCATGCAAGCCGGAGGAATTGGTTACGGTAAAGCAGATCAAGCCATAAAAGAAACCCCAAAACCAGGGGATAAAATTGTAATTCTTGGTGGTGAAAACTACCGAATTGGAATGGGTGGAGCTGCTGTTTCCTCTGCAGATACTGGAGAATTTTCTTCTGGAATCGAATTAAACGCCGTACAACGTTCTAACCCTGAAATGCAAAAACGAGCTGCAAATGCTGTTCGTGGAATGGTTGAAAGCGATGAGAATCATATTGTTTCTATTCATGATCATGGAGCTGGTGGGCACTTAAATTGCTTATCAGAATTAGTAGAAGATACAGGTGGAGACATCAACCTAGATAAATTACCTGTTGGAGACCCTACCCTATCTGCAAAAGAAATTATTGGAAACGAATCTCAAGAAAGAATGGGATTAGTAATTTCTGAAGAACATATAGATAAACTACAAAAAATTGCCGACCGTGAACGTTCACCAATGTACACTGTTGGTGATGTTACTGATAACGACAGATTTACTTTTGAATCTAAAACCAAAGGAGATAAACCTATGGATTTAGCTTTAGAAGATATGTTTGGAAGTTCTCCAAAAACTATCATGACAGACAATTCTGTTGATAGAAATTATGGAGGAATTTCTTATAATACTGATAAATTTCACGATTATCTTGAGCAATTATTACAATTAGAAGCTGTTGCTTGTAAAGATTGGCTTACCAATAAAGTAGACCGTTGTGTTGGTGGAAAAGTTGCCAAACAACAATGTGCTGGTCCGTTACAATTACCTTTAAACAACGTAGGTGTTATGGCACTTGATTATAAAGGCAAAGAAGGAGTAGCAACAACTATTGGTCACGCACCTATTTCCGGGTTAATTAATCCTGCGGCTGGAAGCAGAAATGCCATTACAGAATCCTTAACCAATATGGTTTGGGCTCCTTTAAAAGATGGTTTACAAAGTGTTTCCTTATCTGCTAACTGGATGTGGCCTTGTAAAAACGAAGGTGAAGATGCCAGACTTTACGAAGCAGTTGAAGCTGTTTCAGAATTTGCAATCGGATTAGGAATCAATGTTCCAACAGGCAAAGATTCACTTTCTATGAAGCAAAAATACCCTAATGAAGAAGTTATTTCTCCTGGTACAGTAATTATTTCTGCAGCTGGAAACTGTAACGATATCAATAAAGTAGTAGAACCTGTTTTTCAGAAAAACGGAGGAGACATCTATTATATCAACATTTCTCAAGACGATTTTAAATTAGGAGGAAGCTCTTTCGCTCAAATTTTAAATAAAGTTGGTAACGAAACACCAAATGTAAAAAGTGCCGATTACGTAAAAACCGTATTTAATACGATACAAAAACTAATTAAAGAAGATAAAATTCTTGCTGGCCACGATGTTGCTTCAGGAGGATTAGTCACTACCTTACTAGAAATGTGTTTTGCCGACAATAATCTTGGCGCAGAACTCGATTTAAGTGCAATAAACCAAAAGGATTCATTTAAAGTTTTATTTGCTGAAAATTCCGGAATTGTTTTTCAAGCAACAGACAACTCTATTGAAAAAGTTTTAGCTGATGCGAACATTGAATTCTTTAACATAGGAAAAGTTCAAGAAAGTGATGTTTTAAGTATAATTAACAACAACCACGTATTCCTTTTAACTGTTTCTAGGTTACGTGACGTTTGGTATAAAACTTCATTTTTATTAGACCAAAAACAAACTGCAAACGGTTTATCTCAAGATCGTTTTGATAATTATAAAAACCAACCATTAAAATATATTTTCCCTAACCATTTTACAGGAAAATTAAAAGATACTGTAGGTTTAAAAAATTCACAACCAAGACCAAAAGCTGCAATCATTCGGGAAAAAGGTTCAAACTCTGAACGCGAAATGGCAAACGCTATGTACTTAGCTGGATTTGATGTAAAAGATGTGCACATGACCGATTTAATTTCGGGCCGTGAAACGCTAGAAGACATTCAGTTTATTGGAGCTGTTGGTGGTTTCTCTAACTCCGATGTTTTAGGTTCTGCAAAAGGTTGGGCTGGTGCTTTCTTATATAATGAAAAAGCAAATACTGCTTTAAAGAAATTCTTTGAAAGAGAAGACACACTTTCTGTTGGTATTTGTAACGGTGCTCAACTTTGGATGGAACTAGGTTTAGTAAATCCAGAGCATGATACGCACGGAAAACTAACTTATAATAATTCTAAAAAACACGAAAGTTCTTTTACTTCTGTAGAAATTCAAAAAAACAACTCTGTAATGCTTTCTAGTTTAGAAGGCTCTAAATTAGGTGTTTGGATTTCCCACGGAGAAGGTAAATTCAGCTTACCAAAAGAAGAAAGTGCATATAATATTGTAGCTAAATATGGTTACGAAGGATATCCTGCAAACCCTAATGGTTCAGACTTTAACACAGCAATGATGTGTGATAAAACAGGAAGACACTTAGTAACTATGCCACATATCGAGCGTTCTACCTTCCAATGGAACTGGGCAAACTATCCAACAGGAAGAAAAGATGAAGTTTCTCCATGGCTAGAAGCTTTTGTTAATGCTAGAAAATGGATTGAAAATAAAAACTAACAATTCAATCAACTATAAATCAAGGAGCTTTAATAATTTAGCTCCTTTTTTTATGCTGTCATTTGAATATCATTTTTATTTTCATAATTTGCAAGACTTCAAACCATATAATAATGACTGAAATTACCAGACTTTTTGATTTCCCGTATCACCAGTTGGAAACTTATAACTTAGATAAAGCTCTAACATCAAAATACGATGGTGAGTGGAAATCCATTTCAACTCAAGAATATATTAATCAAGCAAATGCCATTAGTCGTGGCCTACTCCGTTTAGGAATAAAGCCTAACGATAAAATAGCAGTCATTTCTACCACTAATAGAACAGAATGGAATGTGTTAGATATTGGTATTTTACAAATAGGAGCGCAAAACGTGCCTATTTATCCTACTATTTCTAAAGAAGATTACGAGTATATTCTGAATCATTCCGAGGCTACCTACTGTTTTGTATCGGATGCTAGTATCCTAGAAAAACTAAATCTAATTAAAGGAGAAACAAAATTAAAAGGTGTATACACTTTTGATGATGTTGCAAATGAAAAAAATTGGAAAGAAGTTTTAGAATTAGGTAAAGATACTAGCAACCAAAATGAAGTGGACGAACGTAAATTGGCTGTAACTTCAGACGATTTAGCAACCCTAATTTACACTTCTGGAACTACTGGAAAACCAAAAGGAGTAATGTTAAGCCACAACAATATAGTATCGAATGTTTTAAGTAGTAAGTTAAGAGTTCCGTTTGATTATGGCCAAACTAAAGCTTTAAGTTTTCTTCCTGTTTGCCATGTTTTTGAACGTATGATTCTCTATTTATACCAATATTGTGGTGTAGAAATTTATTTTGCCGAATCCATTGAAAAAATGAGCGACAACTTAAAAGAAGTCAAACCAAATGTAATGACCGCCGTTCCACGTTTGTACGAAAAAGTTTTCGATAAAATTGTTGCAAAAGGAAGCGAACTTTCAGGAATTAAAAAAACGCTTTTCTTTTGGGCTGTAGAATTAGGCTTAAAGTACGAACCATACGGTGCAAACGGTTGGTGGTATGAAACTCAACTTAAATTAGCAAGAAAACTTATTTTTAGTAAATGGAAAGAAGGTTTAGGTGGAAACTTAGACTTAATGGTTTCAGGAAGCGCTGCCTTACAACCAAGACTTACAAGAGTTTTTGCTGCAGCCGAGCTACCGATTATGGAAGGTTATGGTTTAACCGAAACCTCTCCCGTAATCTCAGTAAACGATCAGAGAGACGGAGGATTTAAAATTGGAACTGTAGGAAAAATTTTAGACGGTGTAGATGTTAAAATAGCTGAAGATGGAGAAATATTGGTAAAAGGTCCAAACATTATGAAAGGCTATTTTAAAGATCTGGAAAAAACGGCCGAAGTAATGACTGATGATTATTTTCACACAGGAGATATTGGAGAAATTGACAAAGATGGTTTCTTAAAAATAACCGATAGAAAAAAGGAAATGTTTAAAACCTCTGGTGGAAAATATGTAGCTCCTGCCCTTCTGGAAAATGAGCTAAAACAATCACGTTTTATAGAACAGATTATGGTTATTGGCGAAGGCGAAAAAATGCCTGCTGCATTAATTCAAGTTAATTATGATTTTGTAGATGAATGGGCTAAGAGACGTGATCTTACTTTCAAATCGAAAGCAGACATAGCTTCTAATCAAATTTTAAGAGATAGAATTCAAGAAGAAGTAAACGAAGCTAATGAAAAATTCGGTCACTGGGAACAAATTAAAAAGTTTGAAATTACACCAGATGAATGGACCATTGATGCTGGACACCTAACTCCAACCATGAAAATGAAAAGAAAGGTCATTAAAGAAATATATAAAGACCTGATAGAAAAAATTTATCGGCCTTAAAAACACAAACTCCTTAATTTACTAAGGAGTTTTTTTTTACCCTTTCCTTAAATATTTTTTTTTAATTTATTATGCATGCATAACATTTTTTTATTATCTTTGAGTTTACAAGAGTAATAATGAAAGAAAAAACTATCGATTACGTTCTAAGAACCACTTGGTTAGCAGTTCAAAAAATGTATAACGAAGAAGCAGCTAAATTTGAAACCACAATGGCAATCGGCTTTACACTATTAAGTATCGATCCTGAAGGAGGAACACCTTCAACCTCTTTAGGACCTAAAATGGGAGTGGAAGCTACTAGCCTGTCTAGAATTCTAAAAACCTTAGAGACTCGTGGTTTAATAGAAAGAAAACCAAATCCAGAAGATGGACGAGGTGTACTAATTTACCTCACCGATTTTGGGAAAGAAAAAAGAGAATATTCTAAAGACCGAGTTTTAAAATTTAATGAAGCTATAAGAAAAAATGTTCCTTTAGATAAATTAATGACATTTTATGAAGTAGCAGATACCATAAACGATTTAATTTCAAATAAGAAAATCTACACCAACGAAATAAACACCAAAAAATATTAATAGATAAATCATTTAGAATAAAATGAGTAAAAGACGTATAAAAAAAATAGCAATTATTGGTTCCGGAATTATGGGAAGTGGTATTGCATGTCATTTCGCCAATATTGGCGTAGATGTGCTATTACTAGATATAGTACCTAGAGAACTTAACGACGCAGAAAAAGCTAAAGGATTAACTTTAGAAAACAAAGCTGTTAGAAATAGAATTGTAAACGATTCTTTAACAGCTTCTTTAAAATCTAAACCATCTCCTATTTACCATCCATCATTTGCTAACCGAATCACTACTGGAAATCTGGAAGATGATATCGCTAAAGTAAAAGATGTTGATTGGATTATGGAAGTTGTTGTTGAACGTTTAGACATTAAACAACAAGTTTTTGAAAAGTTAGAAAAGTACAGAACTCCTGGAACTTTAATTACTTCAAACACGTCTGGTATTCCTATTAAGTTTATGAGCGAAGGTCGCAGTGAAGATTTCCAGAAACATTTCTGTGGAACACACTTCTTCAACCCTGCTCGTTACTTAAAATTATTCGAAATTATTCCTGGACCAAAAACGGATCAAGCTGTTTTAGATTTCTTAAATGAATATGGTGAGAAATTCTTAGGAAAAACTTCGGTGGTTGCTAAAGATACACCTGCGTTTATTGGAAACAGAATTGGAATTTTCAGTATTCAAAGTTTATTCCACGCTGTTAAGGATTTAGATTTAACTATTGAAGAAGTAGATAAATTATCTGGTCCAGTAATTGGTCGTCCAAAATCGGCAACCTTCCGTACCGTTGATGTTGTAGGTTTAGATACTTTAGTTCACGTGGCTAACGGAATTAGAGAAAACTGTCCTAAAGATGAACGTTTAGAGTTATTTGAATTGCCAGACTTCATCAAAACTATGGTGGACAATAAATGGCTAGGTAGTAAAACAGGACAAGGCTTTTACAAAAAAGTAAGAAAAGATGATGGATCTTCAGAGATTCTTTCTCTCGATTTAAATACTTTAGAATACCGTTCAGCTAAAAAAGCAAAATTTCAGACTTTAGAATTAACTAAAACAGTTGATAAAGTTATCGATCGTTTTAAAATTCTTGTTAAAGGAAAAGATAAAGCAGGTGAATTCTACAGAAAGAGTTTCGCTGCATTATTCGCTTATGTTTCAAATCGTATTCCTGAAATTACGGATGACCTATACAAAATCGATGATGCTATGAAAGCTGGATTTGGTTGGGAACATGGTCCTTTCCAAATTTGGGATGCTATTGGTGTTGAAAAAGGAATTGAAATGATGAAAGCTGAAGGTTTAGAGCCTAATGCTTGGGTAAACGACATGTTAGCATCTGGAAACACTTCTTTCTACACTGTTAAAGATGGAGCGACTTACGCCTATGATATTCCTAAGAAATCTCAAGAGAAGATTCCTGGACAAGATAGTTTTATCATCTTAGATAATATTAGAAAAACTTCTGAAGTCTTTAAAAATTCAGGTGTTGTTGTTGAAGATTTAGGCGACGGCATTTTAAATGTTGAATTCCAATCTAAAATGAACACTATTGGTGGAGACGTTCTAGCAGGTTTAAATAAAGCGATTGATATAGCTGAAAAGGATTTCGCAGGATTGGTTGTTGGTAACCAAGGACCAAACTTCTCGGTTGGAGCTAACATTGGAATGATTTTCATGATGGCTGCAGAACAAGAGTATGACGAGCTAAACATGGCTATCAAATACTTCCAAGATACAATGATGCGTATGCGCTACTCTGCTATTCCAACTATTGCAGCGCCTCACGGCATGTCTCTTGGTGGTGGATGTGAATTATCTATGCACGCCGATAAAGTAGTTGCAGCAGCAGAAACTTATATCGGATTGGTTGAGTTTGGTGTTGGTGTGATTCCTGGTGGTGGAGGTTCTAAAGAAATGGCTTTAAGAGCATCAGATACTTTCAGAAAAGGAGATGTACAATTAAATACACTTCAAGAATATTTCTTAACAATTGGAATGGCAAAAGTAGCAACTTCGGCTTATGAAGCTTTCGACTTAGGCATTCTTCAAAAAGGAAAAGACGTTGTCGTTGTAAATAAAGACCGTCAAATAGCAGTTGCAAAACAACACGCTATGTTAATGGCTGATATGGGTTATACACAACCTGTAAGACGTACAGATGTTAAAGTTCTTGGTAAGCAAGCTTTAGGAATGTTCTTAGTAGGAACAGACTCTATGGAAGACTCTAACTACATCAGCGAACACGATAAAAAAATAGCTAATAAACTAGCTTATGTAATGGCTGGTGGTGATTTATCAGAGCCTACTTTAGTTAGCGAGCAATACTTATTAGACCTAGAGCGTGAAGCGTTCCTATCTCTATGTACTGAGCGTAAGACTTTGGAAAGAATTCAACACATGTTAACTAAAGGGAAACCACTTCGCAACTAGTTGCGAATAGTAATAAGGAATTAGAAATTAGGGATTAGAAAATCACTAAATACTAATTACTAACAACTAAATACTAAATACAAATGAAACAAGCATATATAGTAAAAGCATACAGAACCGCAGTTGGTAAAGCACCAAAAGGCGTGTTCCGTTTTAAGAGAACCGACGAATTAGCTGCTGAAACCATTCAGTATATGATGAAGGAGCTCCCAAATTTAGACAAAAAGCGTATTGACGATGTTATCGTTGGTAACGCAATGCCAGAAGGTGCACAAGGCTTAAACATGGCACGTTTTATTTCCTTAATTGGATTAGACAGTGTTGATGTTCCTGGTGTAACTGTGAACCGTTTTTGTGCTTCAGGTATTGAAACTATCGGAATTGCCACTGCAAAAATTCAAGCAGGAATGGCCGATTGTATCATTGCTGGTGGGGCAGAAAGCATGAGTGCTGTACCAATGACAGGTTTTAAACCAGAATTAAATTACGAAACCGTAAAAGCTGGTCACGAAGATTATTATTGGGGAATGGGTAATACCGCTGAAGCTGTGGCTAAGCAATTCAACGTATCACGAGAAGATCAAGATGAATTCGCTTATAACTCACATGTAAAAGCATTGAGAGCACAAGCTGAAAATCGTTTTCAAGATCAGATTGTTCCTATTGAAGTTGAGCAAACTTATATTGATGAGAACGGTAAAAAAGCCACTAAAAAATATACCGTAACTAAAGACGAAGGTCCTCGTGCAGGAACAAGTGTAGAGGTTTTAGGAAAACTACGTCCTGTATTCGCTGCCAATGGTAGTGTTACAGCTGGTAACTCATCACAAATGAGTGATGGTGCTGCATTCGTAATGATTATGAGTGAAGAGATGGTAAAAGAATTAAATCTAGAACCAATCGCTCGTTTAGTTAATTATGCTGCTGCAGGTGTTGAGCCTCGTATTATGGGAATTGGACCAGTAAAAGCTATTCCAAAGGCATTAAAACAAGCAGGTTTAAAACAATCTGACTTAGAGTTAATTGAATTGAACGAAGCATTCGCTTCTCAATCTTTAGCGGTAATTAGAGAGTTAAACTTAAATCCAGACATCATAAACGTAAACGGTGGAGCTATTGCTTTAGGTCACCCACTTGGATGTACAGGATCAAAACTTTCAGTACAGTTATTCGATGAAATGAGAAAAAGAAATATGGTAGGTAAATATGGAGCTGTAACTATGTGTGTAGGAACTGGTCAAGGTGCTTGTGGTATTTTTGAATTCTTAAAATAGAAAATAGACTTAATAACATAATAAACAAATACAAACAGTCTAGAATCTAGTTTCTAACTGTCTAGAACTTTAAAGAATATGGAAACAAAAGAAAAAGATTTACTAAGAGGAGGTCAATTTTTAGTAAAAGAAACTAAATGTGAGGATGTATTTACTCCTGAAGATTTTTCAGAAGAGCAAACTATGATGAAAGAATCGGTAAAGGAATTTAACGATCGTGAAATCATTCCTCATAAAGCACGTTTTGAAGCGAAAGATTATGCTTTAACAGAAGAAGTAATGCGTAAAGCTGGTGACATGGGCTTCTTAAGTGTTGCTGTACCTGAAGCCTATGGCGGAATGGGAATGGGATTTGTTTCTACAGTACTAACTTGTGATTATATTTCATCTGGAACAGGTTCTTTTAGTACTGCTTTTGGTGCACATACAGGAATTGGAACTATGCCAATCACCCTTTATGGAACAGAAGAACAAAAACAAAAATACGTGCCTAAGTTAGCTTCAGGTGAATGGTTTGGTGCTTACTGTTTAACAGAACCAGGCGCTGGATCTGATGCCAACTCTGGTAAAACGACTGCTACTCTATCAGCAGATGGAAAAAGCTATAAAATTAACGGACAAAAAATGTGGATCTCAAATGCAGGTTTCTGTAGCTTGATGATCGTATTTGCTCGTATTGAAGACGATAAAAACATTACTGGATTTATTGTTGAATATGATAAAGACAATCCGAACGGAATTACATTAGGTGAAGAAGAACATAAATTAGGTATTCGTGCAAGTTCTACACGTCAAGTCTTCTTTAACGACACAGTTGTTCCTGCAGAAAATATGTTAGCTGGTCGTGGCGAAGGATTCAAAATCGCTATGAATGCTCTTAACGTTGGACGTATCAAATTAGCAGCAGCTTGTTTAGATTCTCAAAGAAGAATTTTAACTACAGCTGTACAATATGCTAACGAGCGTAAACAATTTAACACTCCAATTGCCGACTTTGGTGCAATTAAGAAGAAGTTAGCTGAAATGGCTGCAAGTGCTTACGCTGGAGAATCGGCAACATATAGAGCTGCTAAAAACATTGAAGACAGAATTGCATTGCGTCAAGCTGCTGGAAATTCTCATCAAGAAGCAGAACTTAAAGGTGTTGAAGAATATGCTATTGAATGTTCTATTTTAAAAGTAGCTGTTTCTGAAGATGTTCAAAATGCAGCTGATGAAGGTATCCAAATTTTTGGTGGAATGGGGTTCTCAGAAGAAACTCCGATGGAAGCTGCTTGGAGAGACGCTAGAATTGCACGTATTTACGAAGGAACAAACGAAATAAACCGTATGCTTTCAGTAGGAATGCTTGTTAAAAAAGCAATGAAAGGACACGTAGATTTATTAGGCCCTGCTCAAAAAGTTCAAGAAGAACTTATGGGAATTCCTTCTTTTGATACACCTGACTACTCTGAATTATTTTCAGAAGAAAAAGAAATGGTTGCCAAATTGAAAAAAGTATTCTTAATGGTTGCTGGAGCTGCAGTTCAAAAATTTGGACCAGATTTAGAAAAACATCAACAATTACTAATTGCTGCATCAGATATATTAATTGAAATTTATATGGCTGAATCTGCAATTCTTAGAGCAGAGAAAAATGCGAAGCGTTTTGGCGAAGAATCACAAGCTATACAAATTGCAATGGCTAAATTATACTTATACAATGCAGTTTCAATAGTTGAGAAAAACGGAAAAGAAAGTATTATCTCTTTTGCTGAAGGCGATGAACAACGTATGTTACTTATGGGACTAAAGCGTTTTGTGAAATATGCAAACTACCCAGATATTGTAGATTTACGTCTTGCTATTGCTGAAAAAGTAAAAGCAGAAAATAAATATTGTTTTTAAATTAAGTTTGGTTAGAAGTAAGAAAGTCGGTTCAGAAATGAACCGGCTTTTTTTTTTAATTCTATAAACTTGAAAGCAAACTATCTTATAATTTAATTAACACTGTAAACGGGACATTCCATCAGAATTGAACATTATTTTCAGTAATTTTACCCAAAATAATATTAGATGAGAATTTTAGCCTTAGCAACCTGTTTTATTTTAGGAATTCAACTTCAATCATACTCACAAGGGTTATTTCAAGAAAAACCAGACTTCACGCATCAAGACACTTTAAGAGGAAGTATTACTCCAGAACGTGAGTGGTGGGATTTAACTTATTATCATTTAGACGTAAAAATAAATCCAGAGAAGAAATCTATTTCAGGCAAAAATACTATTCAATATAAAGTTTTACAACCTTATACGGTAATGCAAGTAGATTTGCAAGAACCGTTAAAAATAACTAAAGTCATTCAAAATGAACAAGAACTAGAAGTAAAACGAGATGGAAATGCACATTTTATCACTTTAGTAGATGAACAAAAAAAAGGCACAATACAGTCAGTTGATGTTTATTATGAAGGTATTCCACAGGAGGCGAAGCGTGCACCTTGGGATGGAGGTTTTACTTGGGCTGAAGACAAAAACGGTATTCCATTTATAGCTACGTCCTGCCAAGGTTTAGGAGCTAGTGTTTGGTGGCCAAACAAAGATCATATGTATGATGAAGTGGATAGCATGCTAATAAGCGTAAACGTTCCTAAAAACCTAACTAATGTTTCAAATGGTCGTTTAAGAAGTACTGAAAGACAAGATGATGACACCGTTACAACCACTTGGTTTGTTAGCAACCCAATAAACAACTATGGGGTAAATGTCAACTTGGGAGACTACGTTCACTTCTCCGAAGTATATGAAGGTGAAAATGGACCTTTAGATATGGATTACTACGTACAACGTAATAATTTAATTAGAGCTAAAAACCACTTTAAAGAAGCACCACGAATGATGAAAGCATTTGAACATTGGTTTGGCCCTTATCCTTTTTACGAAGATGGTTTTAAACTTGTAGAAGTACCTTATTTAGGTATGGAGCATCAAAGTTCGGTTACCTATGGAAACCAATTTAAAAATGGATATTTAGGAAGAGATATTTCTGGGTCTGGTTGGGGGTTAAAATTCGACTTTATTATCATTCACGAAGCTGCACACGAGTGGTTTGCTAATAATATTACATATAAAGACATAGCTGACATGTGGATTCATGAAGGCTTCACCTCTTATGCAGAAAATTTATTTGTAGATTTTTATTACGGAAAAGAAGCTGCTTCGGAATATGTAATTGGTGTCAGAAAAAATATTAAAAACGACAGTCCGATTATTGGCCCTTACAATGTTAATAAAGAAGGATCTGGAGATATGTATAACAAAGGTGCAAACATGTTACACACCTTAAGGCAGTTAATTGATAATGATGAAAAATGGCGTGGTATATTACGTGGTTTAAATAAAACATTCTATCACCAAACGGTTACAACAGAGCAAATTGAAAACTACCTCACCGAACAATCTGGAATAGATTTAACCTCATTTTTTAATCAATATTTAAGAGATTTTAGAATTCCTCTTCTTGAATATTCTGTTGAAGAAAATGTATTAAAATACAGATGGACAAATGTTGTTGAGGATTTCAAAATGCCCCTTAAAATTATAATTGAAGGGAAAGAACAGTGGATCTACCCAACAACTGAATGGAAAACAGTAGCTATTGAAAAAGGAGAATTAAAAATAGACTCAAATTTTTATGTGGAAAGTAAATTGCTAGAAGAATAACAGCTTATTCTATCCTCTTTAAACCTTCTAAATCGTTAATTTTTATCTTCTTTCCTGAAGTAGTAATTAATTTCTCTTTTTTAAATTGAGATAAGACTCTAATGGCAGATTCTGTTGCTGTTCCAACTACACTAGCATAATCTTCTCTAGAAAGAATAACATTTAAAAAACCATCTTTATCCTCACCAAAGCTACTTTGTACATACATAAGTGCTTCGGCTAAACGTTGTTTTACCGATTTTTGAGCCATATTAACAATAACGTTGTCAGCTTGTTTTAAATCGTGAGCCATTTGCTTTAGTAAGTCCAATGAGAAATTTGAGTTATTCTTTAAGTTTAAGAAAATTTCATCCTTTGGAATAAAGCACACCTCCATATTACTTAAAGCTACGGCACTTAAATTTACAGTTTCATTAACTATGAGAGAGCGTTGACCGAGTAAATCTCCTTTAACTACCAATTTTACAATTTGGTCTTTTCCGTTAGCACTTAATTTAGTGAGTTTACAAACACCGTCTTTCACACAATAAACACCGTGCAAAGATTCTCCTTCTTCAAAAATAGTTTCACCTTTTTTTATAAATTTAGATGTTTTACATCCAGAGATACCTAATAATTCTTCTTTAGATAATGATTTTAAAGAATTAAACTGCCTAACTATACACTGATCACACTTCCTCATACCTAATTATTATCTTTGGTAAATTTAACCAAAACATGACAAATATCATATCTATATTCTTAGTATCTTTTCAACTTTGCATGGGGTTTAAAGAGTATATTATTTATGATAAAGAATGATTTATGTTTCCACTGTGGCGATTCCTGTGGCACAAATACAATTACCTTTAAAGAAAAGTCTTTCTGTTGTAATGGTTGCAAAACTGTTTTCGAAATTTTCTCTGAAAACGATTTAACGTGTTACTACGATTTACAAGATTCACCTGGAGCCATTCCAAAGGAAATCCAAGGAAAATACGACTTCTTAGACCAGCAAAACATTATAGATAAATTACTTGAATTTAGCGATGGTAACACCCAGGTTGTAACTCTATACATTCCACATATACACTGCAGTTCCTGTATTTGGATTCTAGAAAACCTCAACAAATTAAATCCAGGCATCTCATCATCGCAAGTTAATTTTGGAAAGAAAAACGTTCGAATAAGCTTTAATTCAAGCCTTTGCTCCCTAAAAGATGTTGTACTGTTAGTTAGCTCCATTGGTTATGAACCTTATATTAGTTTAGAGGATTTTAAAGCAGGAAAAGACAACGTGAATAGATCTTTAATCTATAAACTTGGAGTTGCCGGCTTTGCTTTTGGCAATGTTATGTTTTTGTCATTTCCAGAATATTTTGATGTTGGAGAGTTTTGGCTAGAACGATACAAACATGTATTCCGTTGGGTAATGTTTTCTTTTTCAGTGCCTGTTATATTTTATTCGGCACAAGATTATTTTATTTCAGCTTATAAAGGACTTCGTTCTAGAATCTTAAATATTGATGTCCCAATTGCCTTAGGAGCTGCCGTTTTATTTATTAGAAGTACCATTGAAATCATATTCGACTATGGTTCTGGGTTCTTCGATAGTTTAACAGGATTGATATTTTTCTTGTTGTTAGGAAGATTTTTTCAACAGAAAACCTATTCATTTTTATCTTTTGAACGCGATTATAAGTCGTATTTCCCAATTGCCGTCACTAAAATTTCACCAGAAGGAAAAGAAACACCCATTCAAGTTTACGATATAAAAAAAGGAGATAGGCTTTTAATTAGGAATGAAGAACTTATTCCTGTAGACGGTATTTTAATAAATGGAAATGCATCCATAGACTACAGCTTTGTTACAGGCGAATCTGAAACCGTATCAAAGCAATCTGGCGATAAACTTTTTGCAGGTGGAAAACAAACTTCTGGAATGATAGAAATGGAAGTGTTAAAATCTGTAGAACAAAGTTATTTAACCCAACTTTGGAGTAACGACGTGTTTAATAAAAATAAACAGGATGGGTTTACAACCTTAACAAACACCATTAGTAAAAGGTTTACTATTGCCGTTTTAAGTATTGCCTTTATTGCTACGGCATATTGGTTGGCAGTTGATTCCTCTAAAGCTATAAACGTATTTACAGCTGTTTTAATTATTGCCTGTCCGTGTGCAATTGCTCTCTCCGCTCCTTTTACTTTAGGAAATATGTTGCGTATTTATGGTAGATTAAAGTTTTACGTAAAAAACGCCTCTGTAGTAGAACAATTAGCCGAAATAGATACCATAATATTTGATAAAACTGGAACTATTACCACAAATCAGAAAAGCCATGCCACGTATGAAGGTGATACTTTATCTACTTCTGAAGAAAAGCTATTGAAAAACACTCTACGTGGTTCGAATCATCCATTAAGCAGATCGTTATATAATCTTTTAGATGAACATGATATCATATCATTAAATTATTTTGAAGAACATGTTGGAAAAGGGATTGAAGCCTCTCATAATGACAACAATATTAAAGTTGGGTCCGCAGTTTTCGTTGGAAAAACCACAGACACTAATGTTTTAACAACTTCAGTACACATTAGTAGTAACAACGTTTATAAAGGAAAATTTACTTTTCATAATAATTACAGAAAAGGCTTGTCTAAACTTTTTAACAACTTAAAAAAACATTATGATTTGGCCATTTTATCTGGAGATAACGAAGGTGAACAAGAAAATCTAAAAAAATTACTACCTTCAAAAACTAAGCTTATTTTCAATCAGAAGCCAGACGACAAGTTGGAGTATATTAAATATCATCAATCCGAAGGAGCAAAAGTATTAATGATAGGCGACGGTCTTAATGATGCGGGTGCACTTGCACAAAGTGATGTAGGAATTTCAGTTTCAGAAAACGTAAATGTGTTCTCCCCTGCTTGTGATGCTATTTTAGATGCATCAAAATTCGATCAATTATATAAGTACATTCAAGCTTCAAAGGGAGCTATTAAAATAATTAAGTGGAGTTTTGCTTTATCCTTTTTCTATAATGTAATTGGATTATACTTTGCGGTTACCGGACAGTTAGCACCAGTAATTGCTGCTATTTTAATGCCATTAAGTTCTATTAGTATTGTGGTATTTACTACGGTTTCAACTAACTTATTGGGTCGAAGATTAGAATGATTAAAAATAAACAAATATGATAAAAATCATATTTTAAAATAGGTTACAAAAGTAATTTTGAACCACAATTTTATATAAAAATGAGCGCTATTTACATATTATTGAGTATCAGTATTTTAGTGGCAGTTTTCTTTTTTATAATCTTTATTCTGGCAGTCAGAAGTGGGCAATTCGACGATAGCTATACACCTTCGGTACGAATGCTTTTTGAAGATGAATTAGTGAAAGAACAATCACAATCAACAAATAAAAAAACCAAAAAAGACTAATTAAACTATTATGGAAGTACAACAATTTTATTACGATAACAAAATCGTTAGAAATTTCCTCTACGCAACCATATTTTGGGGAGTTGTTGGAATGTTAGTGGGGTTACTACTAGCATTTATGTTTTTATTCCCAAATTTAACCGACGGAATTTCATGGTTAAGTTTTGGTCGTTTAAGACCATTACACACTAATGCTGTTATTTTTGCCTTTGTAGGAAACGCTATATTTGCGGGAGTCTATTACTCCTCACAACGTTTACTTAAAGCTAGAATGTATAGCGACCTTTTAAGTAAAATAAACTTTTGGGGTTGGCAACTTATTATTGTGGCAGCAGCCATTACACTTCCATTGGGTTATACCTCATCTAAAGAATATGCTGAATTAGAATGGCCTATTGATATTGCAATTGCCGTAGTTTGGATTGCTTTTGGTATTAACCTAATTGGTACTATGATAAAAAGAAGACAACGCCACTTATATGTAGCCCTTTGGTTTTACCTGGCTACATTTGTAACGGTAGCAGTTCTTCATATATTTAATAGTTTAGAACTTCCTGTTAGTGCTTTTAAAAGTTACTCAGTATATGCTGGAGTTCAAGATGCCCTTGTACAATGGTGGTACGGACATAACGCGGTTGCATTCTTCTTAACCACCCCGTTTTTAGGGCTTATGTACTACTTTGTACCTAAAGCCGCTAACAGACCTGTATATTCATATAGATTATCTATTATTCACTTCTGGTCTTTAATCTTTATATACATCTGGGCAGGACCACATCACTTATTATATTCAGCATTACCAGAATGGGCTCAAAACTTAGGTGTTGCTTTCTCTGTTATGTTATTAATGCCTTCATGGGGAGGAATGATCAACGGATTATTAACCCTTCGTGGAGCTTGGGATAAAGTACGTACAGACCCGGTTTTAAAATTTATGGTTGTAGCGATTACCGGATACGGAATGGCCACTTTTGAAGGTCCGATGTTGTCACTTAAAAACGTAAACGCTATTGGTCACTTTACAGACTGGATTATTGCCCACGTACACGTTGGAGCATTAGCCTGGAACGGATTCCTTGCTTTTGGTATGATTTATTGGTTAGCACCAAGATTGGTTAAATCAAAATTATATTCTATTAGCTTAGCAAACCTCCATTTCTGGATTGGTACCTTAGGTATTATCATGTATGCTTTACCACTTTACGTAGCTGGATTTACTCAAGCAAGTATGTGGAAACAATTTAACCCAGATGGCACTTTAGTATACGGTAACTTTTTAGAAACTGTTACTGAAATTATGCCAATGTACTGGATGAGGGCTATCGGTGGTACTTTATATATAACAGGAATGTTAGTATTGGTTTATAACGTTTTTATGACAATTAAAAATGGTGCTGCAGTTACTGATGAACTAGCAGAAGCCCCTGCATTACAAAACGTTTCTAAAAGACGAATTGCGGGTGAAGGATGGCATACTTGGTTAGAACGTAAACCAATTAAACTTACAATTTTCGCAACTATTGCTATCTTAATTGGTGGTATTGTTCAAATTGTACCAACTATCATGGTAAAATCCAACATTCCAACAATTAGTAACGTAAAACCTTATACTCCGTTAGAATTAGAGGGAAGGGACATCTATATTCGTGAAGGTTGTGTTGGTTGCCATTCTCAACAAGTTCGTCCGTTTAGAAGTGAGGTAGAACGTTATGGTGAATACTCTAAAGCAGGAGAGTATGTGTATGACCATCCATTCCTATGGGGAAGTAAACGTACGGGACCAGATTTACATCGTATTGGAGGAAAGTATTCAGATAACTGGCATTTAAATCACATGTACGATCCACAAAGTACTTCTTCTGGTTCTATTATGCCGGCATACCAATGGTTAATCAAGAATGAATTGGATAAGTCGGATACGGAAACCAAGATGAAAGTTATGGTTAAATTAGGAGTTCCTTATTCTGAAGAAGAAATAGCCAACGCCCAACAACACATGCTGGAACAAGGAACTCAAATTGAGAAAAACTTGTATTCTGATCCAGATTTTGCTGAATCATATGAATCCGACAAAAAAGCTGGAGGGGAGGATTTCGTAGAAATGCGTAATCGTGAAATTGTAGCACTAATAGCTTATTTACAACGACTAGGAACTGATATTAAAGTACAAGATTTAGAGGAAACAACAAGCACCTTAAACTAAAACATCATGTTAAAATTTGCAAAAAATTATATGGATAGTATAGAGGGTATTGAAATTTTTCCCATCATATCCTTACTGATATTTTTCACCTTCTTTGTAGGCTTATTTTGGTGGGTTATTACTGCTAAAAAAGACTATATCAAAGAAGTAAGCGACATGCCATTAGATAACCAAAAAGACCAAACATTATGAGACAATCAATCCCATCATGGGTAAGGGTACCCGTTATTTTCTTTACAGTTTTTGCATTAGTAGAGTACTTTGTTAATTCAGGAAAACAACCTGCGTTTATAGAGTATCCAGTTGTACTCCTGTTTTTGGCCTTTATTTTATTTGTGTTAGTTGCTATAGAAGCTATTATAAGTTCTTTGGAGAATATACTATATCAAAGTTTAGATGAAGAAGCAAAAGCAAGATACGACGCTAAAAAATCAACACCCTCTAAGTGGGCGGAAAAAATTAAGGTACTTTACAAAAAATCTCTTGGTTCTAAACCTATAGAAAAAGAGCATGAAATTGTTTTAGACCATAATTACGACGGAATTAGAGAATTAGATAACGACCTTCCGCCATGGTGGTTATATGGTTTCTACGCTTCCATAGTTTTTGCCGCCATTTATTTAATAAAGTATGAAGTTTTCGATGGAGAAAACCAATACGATGAATTGAAAACAGAATACGCCCAAGCCCAAATAGCTATTGAAGAGTATAAAAAAACCGCTAAAAACTTAGTAGATTTCAATACTGTTGAAGTTTTAACCAGTGCAGCAGACTTAAGTAATGGTAAAGCAATATACGAGACCAACTGTGTTGCTTGTCATCAATCAGATGGTGGCGGAGGAATTGGACCAAACCTTACTGATGAATATTGGATTTTAGGAGGCGGAATTAAGAATGTATTTAAAACAATTTCGGAAGGTGGTAGAAACGGAAAAGGTATGATTGCCTGGAAACAAAGTTTAAAACCATTAGAAATTGCTCAAGTGGCAAGTTATGTACTACAACTCCAAGGTAACACCCCTGAAAAACCAAAAGAGGCAGAAGGTGAAATCTGGAAAGAAGAATAAAAGTAAATAAAAACTCAATATTTGAATCAAGAATTAAGACCACATCTTCCATCCAAATGTCTTAATTCTTGATTCTTTAAAAATAAACCATGGAAACCCCAGAAAACGAAACATTTAGAGACTCCATTGGCACAGTAACTGAAGATGGAAAACGTGCTTGGGTTTACCCTAAACAACCAAGTGGCAGGTTTTATGAATATCGTAAAGTAGTTAGTTACGTTCTATTACTATTTTTAATTGCTGCTCCATTTATAAAAATTAATGGAAATCAGTTTTTATTATTTAATATTTTAGAAAGGCGCTTTAACATATTCGGACTCCCGTTTTGGCCTCAAGATTTTCATCTCTTTGTAATTTCCATGATAATTGGGGTTATTTTCATTGCCCTATTTACAGTGAGTTTTGGTAGAATATTCTGTGGTTGGATCTGTCCTCAAACTATATTTATGGAAATGGTTTTCCGTAGAATAGAATATTGGATAGATGGAGATAGAAATAAACAACGCCGTTTAGACAACCAACCATGGAATGCTGAAAAAATAAGAAAACGCAGTTTAAAATGGTTCATTTTTATCATCATTTCATTTCTTATTGCCAATGTGTTTTTAGCCTATTTGATAGGAAGCGATAAATTAATTCAATATATAAAAGAAGGTCCATTAGAGCATACTGGTACGCTATTTCCATTAATTATTTTTACCGCTATATTCTATTTCGTTTTTGCCTGGTTTAGAGAACAAGTATGTATTATAGCTTGTCCTTACGGAAGATTACAAGGGGTTCTTTTAGATAACAAATCTATAGTTGTAGCCTACGACCATAAACGAGGTGAAGGGGAAAATGGTAGAAAAAAATTCAGAAAAGGAGAAGATCGAGAAGCTTTAGGCCATGGAGACTGTATAGACTGTATGCAATGTGTTCATGTTTGTCCTACGGGAATAGATATTAGAAACGGAACGCAATTAGAATGTGTTAACTGCACTGCTTGTATAGATGAGTGCGACCATATTATGGAAAGCATCAACCTTCCCAAAGGTTTGATTAGATATGCAAGTGAAGATGAAATTGAAAAGAAAGAAAAGTTTAAAATAACTGCAAGAATGAAAGGCTATATAGCTGTTCTTGTTATTTTAACAGGGGCTCTTTTGGGTATGCTGTCGTTAAGAAACGATGTCGAAGCACGTATTTTAAGGTTACCAGGACAATTATACGAACATAAGGAAGGAGACATAATTAGTAATGTATTTACTTACAAACTAATTAATAAAACCACTAAATCTGTAGACAATATTACCTTCAAACTTAAAAAATATAAAGGTGAAATTAAATTAGTTTCAAATTCTGACACTTTTAATGTTCCTGAACAAGGAATGGCAGAAGGAACTTTATTTATTGAAATAAATAAAAAAGAACTAGAAGGAGATAAAAACAAGCTTACTATTGAAGTTTATAGTGGAGACAAATTGGTTGAAACAACAACGGTTAGGTTTTTAGCACCAAGAAGTTATTATTAAAATCAGAACAACTGATTTTAAAATTGAAAAACATTAACTAAACAATATTCCTGCACATACAGGAACTTAGATATGAAAATAAATTGGGGAACAGGTCTTGTAATTGCCATGTTATGCTTTATTAGCTTTATTATGTATTTTATAATAAAAGTAAATACAGATAGTACTTACGATCATGATTTAGTTATCGAAGAATATTACAAAGCTGAATTAAAATTTCAAGGAGAACTTAACAGAGAGAAAAAATCTAGAGAACTAGCTGAAGATATTTCTTGGAAAAAAACAGAAGAAGGTCTGTTAATCAGCTTTCCAGATAACTTAAATACAGAAGAAATTACTGGAAGTGTATTTTTATACAGAACATCCAATAAAAAATTTGATTTTGAAATGCCTATTTCTATTTCAAACAATATTATGCTTATTCCTTCCGATCGCCTACTAGAAGGCAGATGGAACCTAAAAGTAGATTGGAAATATAAAAATGGCGAATATTTATATAAAAAGGAAATTATGTACTAATACCTACCTAAGGTAATAAAATAACTCATTTTCAAAACTCAACTTACATTATGCTTTGGTCTGCCCTTGCATTAGGATTATTAGGTAGCTTCCACTGTGTTGGTATGTGTGGACCTATTGCCTTTATGTTACCTGTGGACAGAAGCCATTCGGTAAAAAAAATAGCACAAATATCCACCTATCATTTTGGACGATTACTGGCTTACAGCATTATAGGACTTGTATTTGGTCTTGTTGGGAAAGGTCTATATCTATTTGGAATCCAGCAGCAACTATCTATCGCAATTGGAGTTTTAATGA